>Ga0214921_10003808_pt1 | contig 22798 bp, 18 predicted proteins | sample LL1505_MetaG_FD_177992 | JGI IMG/M metagenome (GOLD analysis project Ga0214921, IMG submission 177992) | Freshwater microbial communities from Lake Lanier, Atlanta, Georgia, United States - LL-1505 | ecosystem: Environmental > Aquatic > Freshwater > Lake | place: USA: Georgia | collected... | reverse complement strand
ATATATTCTAAAAGCTTTTTCGCCCCGACTTTATTGATTGAATATGCAAAAGTACCACCAATATACAAATCTTTATTTAAATCCTTCACATCAACCGATTCAGAAACCAGGTTATAAATATCATAATCTCTATCTTTTTCAAACATATGATATCCTAAAAATAACACATCTCTCAAGACAAACTCATTGTTTGATTTTAAGGCTTCAAGTTGTTTCTTGAAATTAGAACAAAGTACAAAATCGTCTTCCATGATTACATAATATTCATGTTGCGAATCATTTACCAATCGTTTCCATAAATTATAATGGGATAATGCACATCCTATAACGCCCTTTCTACTTCCAAAATCATTGTTTCTGAATAAATGTTTTAATTCAGGTGTAGGTTCAACTAGCGACCCATCCACCGCTTTAATAAATTCATAATCCTCACTGGATACATCTGCATCATCCAATTTTTTCATTGCATCTTTTTTTCTATCACTGCGTCTCTCCAAATTAACAATTTTAATAAATGCACTGTTGTTTTCAACAGTTTCGATTTCATACGTTCTCTCCGTTAAATCACTTCCCTCTTTTGATTTACTAACAAATTGCTCTTCATTATTTAAATCATATGCGTTTGCTACACTTTTTGTATTTATATCCGTTGTTAATCTACCAATATGTCGAGATGTAATTTTATTGAAAAAAGCGGATTTATAACCTTTTTCGGTCCATTTTTTAGCATAATCCATTTCAAAAAATTGGTTTTCAGAATCATAATTGCCCAACTCTAAAATGACAGATGCATCGATTATCGAAGGACGGAAACTGTAATGAGGCCAATAATGACAATTCATATAATGAAATACACCATCACAATGTTTATGTAATACTATATTCTCATCTCCACCACCACCACCACCACGTCCGTCATTAATCGAAACATGTCCGCGTGAATTATAATGATCAATTATCTCTCCGTAATTTTTGTTGAACAAAACCTGTTTCACATTTTGACGAAGACACTCCGCGCTTTTTAATGCATTTATACCCTCCTCTATATAATTCATTTTTCGATGAAAAAGGAAATCATCTTCCATATGGATCCAGTATTTTGGTTTTGTCTCTTTCAATTTATCCCATATAATATTCATACTATTTCTGTGTCCTTTTTCACTGACCGGTTTCATATAATATTGAATCCATGGAAATAATGATCGCATTCTACTTCTATCTTCATCACTAGAATTATCATCTACACAAAACCATATACCGATAGACTTAACATCCAACCAATGATTTAAAATAGAATAAACGGTTTGTGTAAATAAATCTAGTCTTTTACATGTAGTAAATGTAATCATAATTGAATGACTACTTTTTTTGGTTAAATGATCCATAGAAGGCGAAGAAGGTGCACATAATAAAGACCTACAAACATCAAATAATGTATTCCAACATGTAATCATATTTGGTTCAATCGTTTCGTTTTTCCTACCGAAATCACCTATGATATCATCGATCAAATAAAATAAGCGAGTTTTTATGGTATCTTTTTCTTGATTAAAAAGATCTATATAGAATAAAAAATTTGAAATAGTACATTTCATTAAACTGTCATGTACCAATCGATTCAAAAATATTTTTTTACAACATTCATAACCACTTTGTTTGTCGTTAGCATAAAAAGCCGACACAACGTTGTTATATTCCAATTGATCTTTATAACACGAATCAACCATAAAAAGTTTCTCAACCAATTTTTTACTGTAGTTTTTGAATTTATGATACAGAGCATTTACAATAAGATGTTCTCCTTCTTTTGTTAAATAATTAATTGCATTGATAATTCCTTCAATACGTTCTGGATCATATTCAATTGTCTTATACCAATATTTCAGTGCATTTTTCATGTCGTTTTTTGCCATATACAAATTTCCGATAGCAAAAGCACTAACATATTTTTCTTGTAACCACATGTTTAAATCCAAGCATTTTTTGTACCATTCAATTGCTTCATCCATATATCCAGAATCTTTATAACTTTGAGCACAATAAAACGCATAACGACATGATAGTCCATAATCTGTCCCCATAATGTCATAGTGCGCTTTTTTCAGTATATTGGCATCATCTAAATATTTGTTTGGATTTTGACTTCGATTACCAGTTCTACCTGAAACAATATAATAATTACCTTCAATATTCTTATGAGGTGTGGAATTTTCCGAACATGCAAGATATTCATGTAATACACCTACAAAACGCCAACGTTTGTGATTATTTATCAATAATGGACGAATATAAACAACATCATTACCAAAATTAAATGTGTAACCATCATGATCGTATGTATGAGGCAAAACAAGATCACCTACAATTTCATCATCCGCATCAAAAATAAAAAGCAAATCTGTTTTATTATAAGCGGATTCAAGTGCAAGGGTTCTATTGTGTCCGAAATCTTTCCATTCATGTTCGAGTAATTCACCTGGAATGTTTTTTTCTTTGAAAAAATCGATTATTACCTCTTTTGTATTGTCAGTAGAACCAGTGTCACATATAACCCAATAGCTGAAATCTATTTTTTCGCATAAATTAATGAGTGTTTTAACAATAACATGTGCCTCGTTTTTAACAATCATATTTAAACAAATAGTTTTTTTCATGTTATTTTTCAAAAATATTGAGAGATTATTAACACAATATATTACCAATCAATAAATATTCAAATCGTTTTTCAATAAAAATAATATATTATACTAATAATAATACACTTAACCAAAAAAAATATGGCCAATACCAGAATTAATTATGATGAATGTAGAACAAAAAAAATGTTACAACAAGCAACTGATCCAGGAAGATACATATTGAATGTTCCTGGTAACGGTTCTCGACCATGTTATATGGAAGATCCACAAATTAGAATTCAAAAATGGGGCGCGAACTTACGAACAAATTCAATCAATTTAGAAAGCGAATTAATAGGTTTAGGTGCAAATCAAGGTACTAGTAATAATCGTTTTTTAAGCAGAGACTGTTTAGTGAAAGATCAATATCAAACCTATAATGTACATAGTGAGCCAATAGAATATCCTAGTTGTAACAACTTATATACAGAAGAATCGAGAACAATTATGCCCGCATGGACAGCGAGAGATTTAGAGCAAGTAGATTGGTATGTTTTGCCTTTAAATCCTCAGGAAAATACTTGTTTGCCTTTTCAAAATAACGTTAGTACAAGAATTTTAGAAAAAGATTATTTTGTACCGGGTTATCCATGTCCATAAACATAACCATATTATTACACCGTCCAAAAAGAAAAATGATACAAACTTTTTATAAAAAAATAAAAACAATAGTTAAAAACAATATATATTATATATTATATATATAATATACAAATATTCAAATAAATGGAAATAGCTATACCGTTAGTTGCATTAGGTGGTATGTATATTATATCAAATCACCCATCCAGAAATTGCGAACCTAAAAAAAAATTAAAATCAATATTGAAAAATGTGTCTGGGTCTTCTTACCAAAATCAGAGACAACAACCACAACCACAACCAACAACAGAAAATTTCACTAATATGGGCGCATCTCCAACCAATCTAGGTGTAACATCCAATTATCTACCCAACAATAATATCCCTCCACAAAATTATCCATCGCTCAATAAAAGTCAATTAATAGATAACGTTTATCAATATCAAAATCCAAATGTGGAATCAGATAAATATTTCAATCAAAGTGTTTATGAAAACAGAGTAAATAATGGATTACAAGTAGGTTCTGATATTAAAAATGTATATTCGTTATCAGGTAATTATTTAAAATCCGACGAATTTAAACACAATAACATGGTTCCATTTTATGGTGGAAAAATAAAAGGAAATGTTTATGATATGAATTTAGCAGAAACTATTTTAGATAACATGTCTGGCAGTGGTTCACAAATGATTAAAAAGGTTGAACAAGCCCCATTATTTAAACCAGAAGAAAATATTAATTGGGCTTTTGGTGCTCCTAACAATAGTGATTTTTATCAATCCCGTGTAAATCCAGGAATGAAAATTAACAACGTAAAACCATTCGATTCCGAATATGTCGCACCTGGTTTAGGTCAAGGATACGGTAGCCAAGGTAGTGGTGGATTTAATTCTGGTATGGAAGCTAGAAATTCTTGGTTGCCAAAAACAGTCGATGAATTACGTGTGGACACAAACCCTCGAATTGAATATGAATTATCGAATCATGAAGGTCCAGCTAATTCTTATGTTAAAAATTTAGGCATGATTGGACGTGTCGAAAAAAATCTACCCGATACTTTTTTTATTAATACACAAGATCGATGGTTAACTACAACTGGTTTAGAAAAAGGCCAAACATTACGTCCTATTCAAGAAATGGGTATTATTAAGAGAGAAGATTGTGAAAATGAATACATGGGTCCTGGAAATGATACAAAAAAAACAAGTTATGTTCCATCCGCATTCGAACAATCCAAAAGACAACCTACCGAGACATGTGATTTAGGGATTGCATCAGCACGAGGTCAAGGACCGGTTACAAATGCAGAATATAGTAGTTATAAAAATTACAATAACAATCGTTCGAGTGTAAAACCAGTAGATACATTTCGCAGTGGATTTAGCGGAGCAATAGGTGCAGTAGTAGCACCATTAATGGATGTACTAAGACCTTCTAGAAAAGACGAATTAGTCAATAATATTCGTGTTTATGGTGACGGTGGTTCAAGTGTTCCTTCTAGTTATGTTATTAATCCAAATGATAAAACAGCAACAACTATCAAAGAAACGACATTGTATGCACCACGCGGAAATATTAATAATCAAAGAGAATCAAATCACTATGTTAATACCCATGTTCCACTCGATTTAACACAGAGGGATACAACCGCTTGTTCTACAATGGGATTCGTTGGTGGTTTATCAACAAATGAAGGTATGATGATTTATGATTCAACTTATGCACAAACAAATAATGAGATTAAATCGCAAACTATTTATAATAGACCCAATCAAGGTGGAACTCAAATATTTAATCAACAAATGAATGTTAATACTTATCGTGATGATGCGAATCGATATGATGATCGTTTATTTACACCTAGTTCCATAGTTCCTTTACCCGCAGGAAAAGAACTAATTGGTAAATTTAATACTCCTCAAATATATGATGAAAACAAAATTGGTTGTGAAAGAATAAGCCCAGATTTATTGGATGCATTTCGTCAAAATCCGTACACTCATAGTTTGACCACTTCTGCTTAAAATAATACGTATAAATTAGAATATAAAATGAATGATATTATAATAATATACTATCATTATCATTGTTGTACTATCACATGAACATGCAAGTAATAAACAAAAACATCACTATTGAAGGTCATGAAGATATAATTGAAAAACTAAATTATTTTTATAAAATACACAAAATACCCAACATAATTTTTCATGGTGGGTGTGGTACTGGTAAAAAAACGATTGTAAATCAGTTTATTAATACAATTTACAATGGTGACAAAGAGAAAATTAAAACGTTTGTTATGTATGTTAATTGCGCACACGGAAAGGGTATTAAATTTATAAGAGAAGAGTTGAAATTTTTCGCAAAAACACATATTATTTCCAATGGGGGTGATATTTTTAAGAGTGTTATATTACTTAATGCTGACAAATTAACTATGGACGCACAATCCGCATTGAGACGATGTATCGAGTTATTCAGTCATTCAACACGATTTTTTATTGTTATAGAAGATAAATATAAATTATTAAAACCAATTTTGTCGCGTTTTTGTGAAATATATGTTCCAGAGTTAATGATAAAAACCTCTATCGTTAATTTACACAATATGGACGAAGAATCTTATCATCTGGTTTCTCTCCAAAAAGAGGTTAAAAAATATATAGATGGGTTAGGGATTATGCTAGATGCTCCCTCTCATGTCAACCACGCTAACATAATCAAAAAAAACACCGAATTCGCATTAAAATTATACGAAAAAGGATTCAATGGGTTAGATCTTATATCACTGATAGAGAGAAATATGATTACCGGTAAAAATATAATGAATCATGAAAAGAAATTTGAATTTTTAATTACATTCAATAAAATACGTAAAGAATTTAGGAATGAAAAAACACTCATGTTGTTTATATTACATTTTATGTTTTTGAGTTTAGAATATAATTTAGAAAATATTTCGTTTATGTAAATAACTAGGGATTACAAGAACAAAACAAAAAACAAAAATGGATGATTTTAACGTTTCTAGTCTACACGAATCCAAAAATGAATGGGGTGCACGTATATTGACAATTTTAACTCCTTTAATTGCTGAAGGGTTTCAATCTATATTCGATGAATCGTTAAAGTTATGCAAGGAAAACAATGAAATGGATAAGTATTTGATGACGTTTCAGAATTTGATCAGGCGAATTCCTCAATGGAATCCCTTGATTGTAGAGCAAGAGAAAAAGCGTATCATAGAGAGAAGTGGTTGTAATTATTTAGAAGATTTAATTACATGTGTTCATATAATTCAACTTAAAATATTGACTGCTATGCGCGCTGGGCAAAAACAGAAAAAAATCGATATTACTATTCCAAAATTAAATGATTTCATTCATAATGTTTACGTTCATACTGCTAGGAAATTATACAAGTCAATCTATTTATTTGAGTTAAATATTCCACCTCTACAAAAACAAAAATACAATCGAGAATTTGAGATTTTAATTCAAGAAAGTATATTAAATGCTATTCGGGATAGTATTCCTATTGAAAGCATATTAAGAGCTTACATGGATGAATCTATTGAAGAACAAGTTACAGAAGAAATTAAGGAAGAAGTGATTATGGATAAAGAAACAGAAACGAATAAAGATATAAAAGAAATTATTGAAGACAGTGTGAATACAGGTGCAATTTCGAGAGATCTTGCTACAACAGACTCATTATCATCATCAGAGACAGCATCAATCCCAAATAATAAATTGTCTTTTAGTGAAGAATTGGAAAAAATAAATGTTATTTTGGATGATAATCAGAGTAACAATCAAGGTAATATTTATAGCGAATTCGAAAACAACAACGAAAATGATAATCCTTCTTTATCCAAACTTAAAATAATGGATGAATCTTTAGAATTATCAAACTTAGATATTCACAATATTGACCCACCAGGTATTGAATTGGATTTACCAGATTTAATCAATGATTTGGATATTGAAGTATTGGAATAATACAAACTACGCGCATAAATAAATGCGTAAAACAAAAAATTAGAATATAATTTTATTTTATATATTAGTAACCAATATATAAACTACTAACTTACTTACACAAAAAAATGGACAATATTTTTATATTTGCGGGGGTTATATCCGTTATTTTTTTAATTGTAAAATTTTTAGAGATGCGATTTATTGAAAAAGAGAATAAACCATTGAAGTTTTTGATTCGTGACACGCTTTTAGTGTATTTTAGTGTAATCATTGGATATTATTTGGTAGAGCAAATATCTCCTGTTATTAAAAATATAGACTGTGGATCCGTTATGGGAACACCTGGAAATCAAGCAGTTTTTACCGATCAACCAGGGTTTTAGATATCTGAATATTTTTTCTTTTTTAATAGTATAACTTAAGATAATGACTTTTAGTTGGTATTCTATCACAGTAAATTTGTCAGAAAACGATTCTCAAGTTTTTACAGGGGTTTTTAGTGTTAGCACAGATAATTTAATGAAAGAATTTTATGAAACAATAAATGGAAAAACTGATTTTAACCAAAATATATTGGTTACAGATGGCGGTGTACCAACTGGATTGGTTTATGAAAATTTTATAGTATATAAAATAAATGATATTCAATACGACAATGCTTATAAAAATCCTTGGAAACAATTTGATAATTTTGGTCCGTTGATAACAAGAATGTCTTATTATCCAAACTTTGAGTTTTTAAATTTTGCCTGTAACAATTTAGGTGATGAACTAATAACAAACAAAGGAGTTATTGTTAGTGGTAAAAATGATATTTTTATAGATGCAACTTTTGAAATAAATCCTATTGAAAATCCAAAGCCAAACACAATATCTTGGTATAATATTAATATATCTTCACAACCTGGTGCAGAAGTTTTTTTTAAAGGTTATTTTAGTGTTAACAATAATGAAAATATTATAAATAGTTTTTATGAAACAATAAATGGTAGTACTAATTTTAATGACAATTTATTAGTTACAAATGGTTTACCAAGTGAATTAACATATGAAGGTTATACAGTATATACAAGAAATAATATTCAATACGATAATGCTTATGAATCTGGGTGGCTTCAATTTGATTATTTTGGTGCATTAATAAAAAAAATGTCTTATTATCCAAACTATGAAATTTTAAATCTATGCTCTAATAATTTGGGTGATGAACTAATAACAAACAAAGGAGATATTGTTACAGGTAATAATGATATTTTTATAGAAGCATTTTTTGAAATAACCCCAACTATAGACCCAACAAGTATAACAGTAGCAACGGTAAACTGGTATGGAGAAGTGAAATCAATAGAACAATCAACTGGAATATCCAAAACAGCTACTTATAGTGGATCAGCAAGTGGTAGTGGCGTTGATTATACATCAGCAGTAACTGTAGCAAACGATGTGGCTAGTGAAAATGCAACAACAATATCATTATCATATTACACTGATGGCTATGATACAACTCATACTCTTACGTATAATACTATCGTTCAAAATTAATATTCAATCAAGATAGACGGTGTCACACGAAATTATTTATTAGTAAATATCGATCCGAATGATGTTTTACTATGTTTTGCTGGTGACAATCAAACGACAAAAATTACTATAAGTTATTTTATTCGTCTGCATTCATAATATAAATTAAAGTATATTATGAATATATTTTTAAGTTTTTTATGTTATAATTAAAATGATTTAGAAAATCGGCGTTTTAAATGTCCAAAGGTGTAAATCTTCAAGGGTTTAAATGAGAAAAGCTGTAATAAATAGATACTTAAATTTTAAGTTTATAGTGCATTATTTTTTATATTTCCCCAAAAAACGCTAGGAAATGATGGACCTCTCATTCTGCCAGTTGTAAAATATGTACCACCATTATCAAATAACACTCTTGATCTATGATGAGCATTATTTGAGCAAGAATCGCTGTAATAAACAGTTATTGTAATTTGTGCTTGTTCATCAGTAATGCTATTACCACCAGCATCATTATCACCACCATCATTACTATTACCTATTGATACCCATCTTACTTTAGCGGTAACAGTGTTAATAGTAATATTTAGTCTATGATTAGTACTACTTGGACGTATTGTTTGATTAACATTAAAATTACTAAACACACCATCTTGTTCCGGATTAGGATCATTTGCATATCGTTTTAAAAAGTTGTCGTAATCTGTTTCTAGTCTTCTTTGTATATCTCGAAGAATTTGTTTATCAGAGTTTTTCAATAACTCATAAGTTGGCTGAAGACAAGAATTGTGATAAACCGGATGGTGAGAGTGATTATTTCCCATTATATATATATATATATACATATATATATTATATTTTTACGCATATTGTATTTATTTTTACATTTAACCATACTACCTACCTCCCAGTCCAAACCTTAATAACTGGCTTGTTTATAGTCCTATTATTTACATCATTTACATATTCTTCATAGGAATATCCAAAATGTAAATAGTTAAATATACTACCAAATAAAGATGGACATTTCTTTAAAGCTGGGTATTGTGAATATATCATACACGCAAATATGCGTTCAAAACAACATCGATCAGGTCTATTATGTACGTAATGTATTAAATTCAAAAAATTAAATTTATTTTGCAAATGTTGCACACACTCATGTGTTATCATAGATTGAATACCAAAACAACCATTCCATTCTGGTGATTTTCCCAAAATAGTAACATTGGAGTCATTTTTTAACATTTTTCTTATTATTGCACTATTTTTAAGACCATGTGATATACGCATCGAATTGTTTATATTTTCAGTATCCGCGCTAAAATGCCATAAAGGACAAACCGGTAAATTTATTTTACCAAATGGAATGCATGAGTGAAAAAATATACTATCATGAATAATAACCGCTTTTGGATGCCATGGATGATGATAATAATAATAATAGGGTAATAATTCACCTCTTCCAGGAAATTCGGATTGTACATATTGAACATTCTCATCTTCACACATTTTAACTACAAATTCATAATTACTATTATCATCTATTACGACAATTTTATTTTTTGGATAATATATTCTTATTGTTGATATACAACGATTCCAATATTTATTTGTTTTCTCAGAATTTACATGACGTGTAATAATAAATACAAATGACATGGTAAATTATAAATTTAATAATAAATTAATTGTTGAAATATAAACAAATGTAATTTATATAAATTAGTTTAATATATTTATATAAATAAAATTTTTAGTTTTTACTTAATACTACTAAATGTAAATATACGTTACATATCTATTTTGACAATACTGGTATTTTATCAATATTAATTAGATTTTCAACGGCTCCTTTCATTTTTGATATAGAATTAAACGGAACTACAAATTTTGAAAATTCTGGACGTGTCAATTGATTTTCAGGTGTATGATTATGTGAGCAACGTGCAATCATTTTGTATAATTTAAACTCTGGATATCTATCTTCACCATTTGCTTTATATAATAAATTAATTCCCTTATCATCAGAACACCATTCGACTACTAATTTAACAATTGGATTCTTATTTTCTAAATATTTTACATTGGATACATCTTTCACCAAATAATCAAAAATTGAACATGCCAATCTACATATATCAAAACTGTAATTTGGATCTATACGTGTTTTTTTATCATTAAAATAGGGTTCGGTGTTATATTGTGTTGCTGCATCGCCACCATTTTCAAAACTATCACTGCAAAATAAATTGCCTTTGTATTTATAAATAGCTCTGCCAAAATCGATAATTTTAAACAATCTACCAAATGTTGGCACTTTATAGTATTGATTTTTATAACAATAATAAACGTATTTTTTATCGGTATAATTATACATTACATTGTTTGTGTGTAAATCATTGTGTGTAAATGAAAATGATTTTTGATAAGTTAATAAAATCATTATTATTTGCATAAACGCGGAAAGCCACTCTTCTTCGGTTAATTCGTTATTGTCGATCAAATTGTCAAAAGTATTTTCACATGATTCCATACATATTAATTCTACTGGGAATTCGGGTATTCTTGCTTCTACATATTCAGAGTCGCTATCATATGATGTGTATTCTGTATTGTTATCATTTTCGTTGTCATTGTCATTGTCATTGTTGTTGTCGTTGCTATCAACATTTACTAGATCAGGAATTTCATTATATGTATCACACGATTCACATTGATTGTCGTGATTGTCGTTTTCATTTGACGATTTTTCAAATGATGCATCAGATGTATAAGATGTTCTAGATGAACAAGATGATGAAGTTCGTAATGACGCGTTTGTTTTTTCAAATGATAAATTACTAGTATTGTTATCTAATGAAATTTCTTGCAAATCTATCTCTAAATCACCCTTATTTACGCTACCATTTACGCTACCATTTACGCTACTATTATCACAACCATCAACACAAAAAATATCATCTAGTTCTTGCATCGTATTATTAATGTCCGCAACATCAAATACTATAGCTTCATCACCATAATTGGATTGTTCTCCGATAACTATTTTTTTTAAATTTTTAGAAGAATATTGATTATTCGATTCATAATCATAATTTTCATCATCTACTTCAAACAATACATTTTTATTTTTATTAAAATAATCTGACTGCACCAAATAATCCAAATCATCACAAATATTAAATGTGTAATTTTTTTTTATTCCTAAAAAAGATCCATAATAATCTAACCCATGTATAAAATTTGTATTATGAAGTAATATACTAGACAAATATACAAAAAAACTATCAACATAGGCTGAATTATTGATATTTAATAATTTCGAATGCACTTTATTATTGTGGTTTGATGTATTCATACAATCTTCGGATTCAATGGATGGTAAATTATATAAATGCGGTTGTTCTGTTAATTGATTGTTGTCCGTGATATGATATTTACCTGTCATAAATTTAATAGGATCCAATAACGGGGCAAACTTCATAAATACAACCTTTTCTTTAGATTTTTGATTCATTATATTTTTAATTCTACAATTATACAAGCATTGATTAATATAATTGTCTTCAGTTATGTCATCGTAATCGCTTTTTACATCATCATCATCATTATTATCGACCTCGTCTTGGTCGTCGTCCTCATAAAGTGAATAAACATTACTAATAAACCATTTATTATTAAGATTTATATTATTGTAATTTTGCAAGTTCAATGAGAAAAATCTCGAATAAATAGGAATATAGTTTTGTAGTTTAGAAACATTGGCTATTTTTTCTAAACTTTGAAATAATTCACTGTTTTTGCGCTTTTGATAGTTAATAGTGAATAATTCCTGATTTTGCTCGGCGGTATTAGTAATATTATTAGACATATTATTAGGTAAATATAATAAAAAAAACAGTCGATTTTAACTAATATTTCTAAAGATTTTTATTCGGAGGGTATATTTTGCGTAAGTTAGAAAAAAATAATTTTTATAAATTATATAGACATAGACATAGACATAAACAGTATAAAATGTCGCTAGAATTAAGAAAATTTGATATGAAAAGTATTAGTTTTAAACCGAATGAAAATAAAGGCCCAGTAGTAGTATTGATTGGTCGTCGTGACACTGGTAAAAGTTTTTTAGTAAAAGATTTGCTCTATTATCATCAGGATATTCCAGTAGGCAGTGTTATTTCAGGAACAGAAGAAGGTAATGGTTTTTATGGTAAAATGGTACCGAAATTATTTATTCACAATGAATACAATACTGCAATCATTGAAAATATATTGAAAAGACAAAAAACGATTTTGAAACAAATTAAAAAAGAAATAGAATCATTCAAACGCAGTACAATTGATGCAAGGACGTTTGCAATTCTGGACGATTGTTTATATGATAATACATGGGCGAGAGATAAAATGATGCGTTTACTTTTTATGAACGGAAGACACTGGAAAATCATGTTGATTATTACAATGCAATATCCGTTAGGTATACCACCATCTCTGCGAACAAACATAGATTATGTTTTTATTTTGAGAGAACCGTATATTGCAAATAGGCGTAGAATTTTCGATAATTATGCGGGTATGTTTCCCACGTTTGAATCCTTTTGTCAGGTGATGGACCAATGTACGGAGAATTATGAATGTTTAGTGATAAACAACAATGCAAAATCGAATAAATTACAAGACCAGGTTTTTTGGTACAAAGCGGACAGTCATAATGATTTTAAATTGGGTTCAAAAGAATTCTGGGAATTATCCAAAGATATGGGGTCGGATGATGAAGATGAAAAATATGATCCGAATAATATGAAAAAACGAGGTGCAGGACCCAAAATTAGTGTGAAAAAGACAAAGTGGTAGTAGAACCCTACTTACTTACTTACTTACTTACTTACTTACTTACTTATTTTTCAACCGGTCATTAAACCTTGAAGTTTCCTTTCATTTTATATAGAAAGGTGCGGTTTTAAATCTTCAAGGGTGTAAACTAGAACCATTATTAAACAAAAATGGTTAACTATAAACATATTGAAAAACATTTGCCAAGTCTTGATTATTTCCACTGACATCACCATAATTTTCAACTACATATCCGGTAGTTGGTGCATGAATCCCTGACGTATACGATTGAAAAATAGCAGATAAATCTAAATTATTTCCGGTGATACCGTCATAATTATTTACTACAAATCCTGTAGCAGAAGCATCCATACCACCTGAATAAGGTGCAAATATCGTGTTTAAATCTACAAATGCACCAGAATTATCAATGTAATAATTAGTTGGTGCATAGATGCTTATTTGTGATACGGTATTGCTACTATAATTTGCAACCCATACATTTGTACCATCGGATGAAATTCCTTCTGGTAATGAACCAACTGGAATTGTTGCGACAACTGTACCACTAGATATATTGATTTTTGATACGTTATTGCTAGAAGCATTTGCAACCCACACATTTGTACCATCGGATGAAATTCCATTTGGACCTGAACCAACTGGAATTGTTGCGACAACTGTACCACTAGATATATTGATTTTTGATACGTTATTGTCACCACTATTTGCAACCCATACATTTGTACCATCAGATGAAATTCCATATGGATTGTTACTAACATCAATAGTTGCGACAACTGTACCACTAGATATATTGATTTTTGATACGTTATTGCTAGAAGCATTTGCAACCCATACATTTGTACCATCCGATGAAATTCCATATGGATTGTTACTAACATCAATAGTTGCGACAACTGTACCACTAGATATACTGATTTTTGATACGGTATTGGTATTTAAATTTGCAACCCATACATTTGTACCATCCGATGAAATTCCATTTGGAAATGAACCAACTGGAATTGTTGCGACAACTGTACCACTAGATATATTGATTTTTGATACGTTATCGCTAAAAGCATTTGCAACCCATACATTTGTACCATCGGATGAAATTCCTTCTGGAAATGAACCAACTGGAATTGTTGCGACAACTGTACCACTAGATATATTGATTTTTGATACGTTATCACTAAAAGCATTTGCAACCCATACGTTTGTACCATCCGATGAAATTCCATATGGATTGTTACTAACATCAATAGTTGCGACAACAGACATTATATATAATTTTTACTTTGAATTTTATTATTATAAACATATAAATAATTTATAAAGATAATACATAATAAAAACCCAATACCCAACATACTAAAAACCATTATGTCATTATTACTACATTCATCATCCATATACAAACAATTTCTTATCAACCAATTCAACAATTCCACAACCACAACAAACCCATCCAACCCCAATTTACCTAAAGAATTGTGTGATATCATAAAAAGTTACTGTTTTTATGATACAATTTCATACCAAATACTTTGTAATATAATTCGATTCAAAGTCGATATTTGCGATATTATCAACGAACATGTTATTAACAACGAACAACTATTTATTGATTATTTTGAAGACGAAGACGAGGACGAAGAATCACCCATCAACCTAGATCATGCTACCGTTATCTATACCATACAAAAATACAACCCACTAGAAAACACGTTTTATTTTTCTATGAATAATGTAATTGATTTATGCAAAAAATGCGGTAATTATGTTTCATGCAAAACTCCTACTATTCCATCTCGCGTCCGTTGTACATGTTAGTTAATCATCACTTATTTATTCGCAAACGGACCACTTACCAATAGACTTTGTCCGTTGTCAGATTTACCAATAACAACATTTTCACTTTCAAACAATTCAGTTTTAATATCCGAAACCGAAATTTCCTCTTTTTCTGCCTTTTCCACTAATACACTCTCTTGTGTATTCATATTAGCAATACCAACTAAATTACCTGCATCATCAATTGTTTGTGTTAATGCATTTCCTGACTTTTCTGCATTTTTAATATTTTCTTCAATAGCTTTTTGCTTTGTCTCTTTCAATCTTTGTTCGAATGCAGTCTTGGCATTTGTTTCATTTTTCACCTTTTCACTCATGAGTTTGTTGAGCTCTTCTTCCATATATTCAACACGACCTGTCTTGTATGCTTCTGGATCCCACGGCATCCACATACCCACTGGTCCAACAAATACATCATGATTAGGATCAACTTCTCTCAACATTTTACATCGCAATTCTGCTTCTTCCATGGAAGGATATATACCTCTTACTTTTAATCCACGTGTTGCAGTTTGAAAATTGTATTTAATACCAAATGACTTTTCCAATTCATCTTCATTCTTATCTAAAAATGTCTTGTAATCGTCGTCAATAGTATATTGAGTTAAAGCGATTTTTTCTTCTTTTACAAATTCTTCAAAGTCTTTCATAACATCATCAAAAAGAAGATTGTATTTGAACGACACAAAATTCAAAAATTGTGCGAATTTTTCCATGGATTTATTAATTTCCCACTTCTTTAGGAATTCTTCAAAGAAAAAGGCCTCTTTTTGTTTTAAAATTTTTTCAGGAGAAACAAAAGAAACGCATACAAATTTTTGACCAGCAATTGGTTTATCTTCTTCTAATAAATCTACATATTTAGGATTTACAGAACCATCACTATTCAACTTTCTCTCAAAAGCAGGTTCTTGTTTCTCTGTAACATTTGTTTTTTTGGACTTTGGTTGTTTTGTTGCTGTTGCTGAAGATGTTGTTGTTTTTGCCATGATTGATCTATTTTAATAATATTAAAAATATGTTTAATATGTTTAAGTTTTATTATATATTTTAATATCATTTAATTAAAATTATAAATAAATTTTTTTCTAATTAATTAATATAATGAGTACTATGTTTGACGTTAATGAATTAATTAAACGCATTATAAAATACCTTGTTGAAGGTTTTATGGTTGCTATTGCGGCCTATGCCATCCCAAAACGTTCATTAAACATTGAAGAAATTCTTATGATTGCTTTAACTGCTGCTGCAACATTTAGTATCCTAGATACATATGTTCCAGTTATTGGAGTTACTGCTAGAACAGGTGCTGGTTTTGGAATTGGAAGTAATTTAGTAGGGTTTCCTGGGGGATTATAACTGCATAAATGGTAAAGGATTATAAAATATTTTTATAAAATCTAATAAAATTGATTTTATAAAATTAATATAAACGTATAGTAACAACATAACATAATAAAAATGCGATTTAACTGTGAAAATCTTATTGACTATTGCAAAAACAATAACATAACTTTATTACAATCATATGATAATGTGAAACGAGAAAGTTATATTGAAGGAAAATGTATTTTTGATGAATGTAAAAGTACATTCCGCAAAAATTTTAGGCAATTGGTAAAAACAGGTGCGTATTGTAGAAGCTGTATTAGTAAGATAGCTAATATCAAAATACATAATTCAAAAGTTAAGTATGATATAAATGTATTAGATAATTTTTGTAATGAAAATAATATATTACTAACAGATGATTATTCAAATAAATTAGTAAATAGAGATACTATAATTGAAGGAATTTGTAAAAATTGTAATTGTGAAAATATTTTTAGTAAACCATTTAGGCAACTATTAAAAATAAATGGATATTGTGATTTTTGCAGTAAAGAAAATGGTAAAATAAAAATTTTAGAAACAAATATAAAAAAATATCAGGTTGATAATGTTATGAAATTTCAAAATTTTAAAGATAAACAAAAACAAAGTATAATAAATAAATATGGAGTAGACCATATTTCTCAATTAGAAAGTATTAAATTACAAAAACGTGAGAAAAGTATTGAAAAATATGGAACTGACTATACTTTACAATCTCATGAAATACGAAATAAAATAAAACAAACTAACTTACAAAAATACGGTGTTGAAAACCCACAACAGAATATTGAAATAAAGAATAAAACTTATGCAACTAATATGATAAAATATGGTAGTAAGTATCCATTAAACAATATAGATATCAAGAAAAAAATAATACAAACCAATTTAGAAAAATATGGAGTTTCACATCATTCACAAAATGCAGAAATAGCTGAATACATGTTAAAATCTTCATATAATAAAAAGATTTATATATTACCATCTGGGAAGGAAATAACATACCAAGGTTATGAAAATTTTGCACTAGATGAGCTTTTATTTGTTGAAAAAATAAATGAAAATGATATCATTACAGATAGAAAACTAGTACCTGAAATTTGGTATAATGACATAAACAAGAAGAAACATAGACATTATGTTGATATTTACATTAAATCGCAAAATCGATGTGTAGAAGTAAAATCAACATGGACAAATCAAGAGAAAAATAATGTATTAGAAAAGAAAGTTGCTGCTATTAGTTTGGGATATAAATATGATATTTGGATTTATGATAAAAAGAAAAATAAAACTGAATTATAATAAAAAAAATAAAAATATAATTTGTATAAATTGAGGTTCTATATAAATTATATCAATACACAAACACAACCTAAATCGTAGGTATAAACTCCCAATCTAATTCTTCGCAAATCTTTTTCCAAATATTATCCTGTTCAATTCTTTTCTCTCGATCCTTCAACATTGGGAAATGATCCAAGTATTGATTTTCTTTTAATAATTCACAAAGTTTATATGCAGTGTAATAGTAATTTAAAAAATTAACTCGATCATCAGGACAAAATTTTGAATAAGGTGCTTGTAATTCCATAAACAAGTTGAACAACTTATCTTCCAACTCAGGAGACATGACAGGAGGTTTTATACCTAATTTGTCTTTAATAAAAGGTATATGTTCATAGTATTTATTATACCCGAGTTTTTTGAGAATTTCTTTTGTTTTTGCATTTGTGATTTGTGTTATCTTGATGCGCTCCTTTTTGATTTGATGTTTAATATTTTCAATAACATCAGGTGGTATTTGTGTCGTTTCTTTTCCTTGAAATTGTGCGATAATTTCTTTAAAATGATTGATTCTTTTATATGCATAAAAACAAACTTCTTTAGGCGGTTCTTTATAAGAAGGTTTCTCATTTTCAATTAGATAAGGTACATTTTTAAAACAAACATTACATATTAAAATCCCTTCATCATCAAGAGGTATTAACTCACCTTTATAGCAAAATTTACAAATATCAGAATTATTTACAAAATGATTTACATCAATAAATGAATCATCGATATTACTCAAATATTTTTTAACAATATTATTGTTTTTGTTTTCAATTGTAATATTATGATTATCTTTTAGTTTAAAAAAACTAGCTATTTTTTTTGTTTTTTCTGTTGTTATTAATCCAGTATTCATTTTGTTAGAGTTACTACTTTCATTTGTCCCGACTGAACTATCACCAACAAAAACGTCGTTGGATATACTTTTTTTATTTTCAAAATAATCAAAAATATATTTTGAATTATCCAAATAATATTTCTTTCTTTTTTCTTTAATTCTTTTAATGTCATTTTGAATTTCGTTGATTTTATCCTTTATATCCATTATTTCTTCAATGGATAAAGTAGATTCACTATTTTTTTGTGAATATAGTAATTTTTCTTGTAACTTTTGTTTTTGTTTTTTTAATTCGGGAATTGTATTTTCTTCATCATATTGAAATTGATCAACAAATTCACTATGCTTACCGTCCAATGTAGTTGATATTTTTTTATCAATAAATATTTTTTTTTCTAGTTTAGGCTTAAATGATGGCATGTTTGAAATAAAATATAATAAATATTATAACGTATTATTTAACTCATATTTATTGTCAAATAATATTTATTATATTTTGCGTTTATATATTGAAATAACAGGAATAGTAAGCAATTACAATCGAATTCAATATGTTTAAGATAAATGTTATAATTATTAGCACAAATTGTTATGATAACTGCATATATCATAACAGTTTTTTGAATTTATAACAAATTAATTAATATTTTTAATTGACAACAAATATGAATTAAATTAATTAATTAATTAATTTAAATTCCATAATTTTTTTTTCTTTAGGAATAGTATAAAAATGGCAGGAGGTCTTATGCAACTAGTCGCCTACGGCGCTCAAGATGTTTACCTTACAGGTAATCCACAAATCACTTTTTGGAAAGTAACATACAGACGTTACACAAACTTTGCTATTGAATCTATTGAACAAACATTCAACGGTCAAGCCGATTTCGGTCGTCGTGTCCAATGTGTTATCAGTAGAAACGGTGATCTTGCTTACCGTACCTATTTACAAGTAACACTTCCTGAAATCAACCAACTTATGGGTGTTGGTGCCTACATCGCAGGTGAAGGTACTGGTGTCTATGCTCGTTGGTTAGATTTCCCAGGTGAGCAACTTATTGCTCAAGTTGAAGTCGAAATTGGAGGTCAAAGAATTGATCGTCAATATGGTGATTGGATGCACATTTGGAATCAACTTACCATGTCTGCTGAACAACAACGTGGTTATTTCCAAATGGTTGGTAACACAACCCAACTTACATTCATCACTGATCCATCCTTCGCTGATGTTGATGGACCTTGTGATTCTCTAGCACCACGTCAAGTTTGTGCTCCAAGAAACGCTCTTCCAGAAACAACTCTGTACATTCCACTTCAATTTTGGTTCTGTACCAACCCTGGTTTAGCTCTTCCTTTAATCGCCTTAAAATCTGCAGGGCAGAAAAGCATCCAAACTAAAACATATGAGAACTGTTTTAGTGAAAATTTGTTAGGGGCTCATAATGATTTTTTAAATCATCCCCAGATGCTAGTCTCCTGTTACTAAAAATGTAACAGTAGGCAACAAGACCAAACTGCTGGAAGTTCCTAAAGCTGTAAAATTAAATTGTTTATGTATTGAAAACAAACTATTTAAATCTATAACTAATTATATAAGTAAATTAATGAATAATAAAATTTGTGGAAAATGTAAATTAGAAAAAAGTGTATTAAATTTTGGATTATTGAAATCATCTCGAGATGGTTACAGATATGATTGTAATCAATGTAGGAAAGAATATAGAGAAATAAATAAACTTCAAATAAAAGAGCAACAAAAAAAATATTATGAAGTAAATAAAGCAGTTCTTTTAGACAGAAACAAAAACTATCGTGATGACAATAAAGATAAAATTAATATACAAAGAAAAGAATATAGAAATCGTGAAAATATTAAAAATCATATTAAAGAAAAAAATATGGAGTATTTACCAATTAGAAAAGAACAAATCAAAAATAAAAGAAAAACAGATTCAAATTTTCAATTATCAGAAATTTTACGGAGCAAAATTCATAAAATGATAAAAGGAAAAGAAACTAGTTATAAAAATATTATTGGTTGTGATATAATTTTTTTAAAGAAATGGTTAGAATATCGTTTTGATAAAAATATGAATTGGGAAAATTTGGGAAGTTATTGGCAAATAGATCATATAATTCCTATTAATGCTTTTAATTTTAAAAATACAAATGAAAAATATATTTGTTTTCACTGGACTAATTTACAACCACTAACATGTTACGAAAATAGATTTAAAAGTAACAAAATTTATTTACATTATTATTTTAATAATATTATATCAATAAATAGATTTAATTCAAAATATAGACAATTTTTGGGGTACCAAATGATAAACGAAAGTTTGTCATGGCTGAGAGATAATGAACTCAGGTACGGTAAAAATCCCACAGATATTACAATGGATAATCAGCAACCAAGCCTCTAAATCCGATATGATTAGGACATGAGGAAGGCTCAACGACTAAATGGTTTTGGGTTTGAGAAGTTTAATCAACTTCAATGATAGCTTAAGATATAGTCTAATCCCTAGAAACATAAATACACCGAAAGGTGGGGTATAACGTGATGTGCAGTATCACGAAGTTAAAATTAACCTTGATATTCGTCCTATTGATGAGTGTCTATGGGCTGTTACAACCCTTTCATGTGCCACTCCTGGTACACCACCAACTGCTGCTACTCAATATTCACCAGGTCGTCCAGTTCCTGCAACCATTGCTTACAATCAATCCATTGTTGCTGCTTCCCTTTACGTTGATTACGTCTTCCTTGATACTGATGAACGTAGAAGAATGGCACAAAACCCTCACGAGTACCTTATCACACAACTTCAATTCACTGGTGATGAATCAGTCGGTTCATCATCCAACAAGATCAAGCTTAACTTCAACCACCCTGTTAAGGAATTAATCTGGGTCGTCCAACCTGATCAAAACGTTGATTACTGTTCATCCCTTGTCTGTGATGCTCTTCTATTCAAGGTTCTTGGTGCTCAACCATTCAACTACACTGATGCTGTTGATGCTCTTCCAAACGCTGTCCATGCTTTTGGTGGCCCAACTGAAGTCGGTAACCAAACTGGTTTCATTGATGCTCGTGGTCTATTCCAAGACGCTGGTGCCATGGATGCTTACATCCCTGATGGCTTCTCCGGCTACTGGCACGGTCCTTCCAACCCATACAATGAGCCAAACCTTGGTGGTGTAAGTGTTCCATTAAATGCCGCTGCTGCCGCCGCCGCTGCCGCTGCCAGTTCATTAGCCAGTTTAACAGCTGTCCAAGATCTTGATCCTAACCACATTGGTGGATCAACTGTTTCTGATGCTGGAACATTCGTTCTTACAGAGACATCCCTTGACATGCACTGTTGGGGTCAAAACCCAGTCGTCACCGCTAAGCTTCAACTTAACGGTCAAGATCGTTTCTCTGAGCGTGAAGGAACATACTTCGACGTTGTCCAACCATACCAAGCTCACACCAGAAGTCCAGATACTGGTATCAATGTTTATTCATTTGCCCTTCGTCCAGAAGAGCATCAACCAAGTGGCACATGTAACTTCTCCAGAATTGATAACGCTACCCTTCAACTAGTACTTTCCAACGCCACCGTTGAAGGTACCAAGACTGCCAAGGTACGTGTCTATGCCACCAACTACAACGTTTTAAGAATTATGTCAGGCATTAAATCGTATATACAACAATATACAATAGTACAAAATGTATTATCCGTCTGTGCCGAACAGTTGGCTGCCATATTAGATATTTGCTTCCTAATAT
>Ga0214921_10003807_pt1 | contig 22799 bp, 28 predicted proteins | sample LL1505_MetaG_FD_177992 | JGI IMG/M metagenome (GOLD analysis project Ga0214921, IMG submission 177992) | Freshwater microbial communities from Lake Lanier, Atlanta, Georgia, United States - LL-1505 | ecosystem: Environmental > Aquatic > Freshwater > Lake | place: USA: Georgia | collected... | reverse complement strand
TTATCTGGATCAAGTATTGTATATCTATGTGCTCGATCTGGAGTGAATACGGTATATACTTATAAGACAAATAAAATACAGTATGCAACATCATATATATGGTCAGTTCCTGTGGGTGCTACTTTGTTAAGTGCTCAGGGAGATACTGTTATCGAGGTAAGCTTTGATTCAACATTTACATCCGGGAATATTGCGGTTAGGGCTAATAGTTCATGCGGAGTTAGTGCTGTTAAATCATTGTTGGTTAGTAAAGGAATTCCTTCAGCGCCAAGCGTTTTATCAGGCCCATCAAATATATATGTTTGTACTCCTTCTGGTGCAAATCCCGTTTATTTGTATTCAACTAGATCTGTTTTAAATTCAATATCATATATTTGGAATGTTCCTGCGGGAGTTACTATAATTTCAGGTCAAGGAGATACAACTATTCAGGTAAGCTATGATTCTTTGTTTGTATCTGGAAGTATAACAGTAAGGGCTAATAGTTCATGTGGAGCTAGTGCTGCTAAATCATTGTTAGTTATAAAGAGCATTCCAGTTGCACCTGCTACTTTAATTGGTGTATCAGATGTTTGTACCATAATAGGTAATAATAACGGAACGATTTATAGAACTAACAAGGTTTCAAATGCAACATCCTATTTATGGTCTGTTCCAACTGGTGCTAATATTCAATCAGGTCAGGGAGATACTGCTGTTCAGGTTGTATTTACAAATTCATTTACTGGGGGAAATATTAGTGTAAAATCAGTCAGTTCTTGTGGTACAAATGCTACCTCAAAAATAATAGCAGTAACAAAGAAAGCGCCTATAGCGCCAACGGTTATTAGAGGTACTACAAATGTTTGTCAGGCAATTGGCAGCAATAGTATTGTTTCTTATACAGTAAATACTATAGTAAACGCAACTTCATATGCTTGGTCTGTTCCAAGAGGTGCAACAATTATTTCTGGTCAGGGCGATACTTTGATTAATGTAAGGTATGATTCAAGTTTTGTTTCAGGAAATATATCGGTGTCTGCACTTTCTCCATGTGGAAATAGTGCAGCAAAAACCTTAGCCATTGTAAAAACAGTACCTGTTATTCCAGCTTCAATAAGTGGACCAACAAGCGCTTGTGGATATTATGGAAATGGTTTGATAGCTACTTATACAACACCATCAGTTGTAAATGTAACTTCTTATTTATGGACACTACCAAATTATGTAACATTGATAAGTGGTCAGGGTACAAATACTATAACAGTAAAAATAGAAACAGGATATGTTACATCTTTGATTAAGGTAAAAGCATTAACAGCATGTGCATCATCTGCTGATAAAACTTTGCAGGTAACAGCTACACCTTATGCTGTTCCTGGAAGTATCTCAGGGCCAACGAATTCATGCCTTTATATTAATAATGGGACGGCAACTTATACAATAAGAAAGGTTGCAAATGCTCCAGCTTACTTATGGACTTTACCTACAGGTATTGATATTGTTTCTCGACCTGGAGCTGGGGGCGTGAATGATACTTCAATAACAGTATCGTATAATAGTGATTTTGTTTTTGGTTCGTCTATACAAGTCAGGACTACTGGATGTACAAATAGTTCGCCTAGTTCGTTAATCATTTCTGGTTCAATGCCATCAGTTCCATCAACGCCGATTGGAATTACAAATGTATGCAGTTATATGATCTCTGATAGTAAGCCTAATGGAGATACTGTAACTTACAAAATAAGGAAAGTGACTGGCGCTCTTGGATATATTTGGACAGTACCTGCAGAAGCTACTATTGTAAGTAATCCAGGAGGAGCAGGTGTAAATGATACAATTATAAAAGTTATTTATAGTAGCAATTTCACAATAGGAACAATAGATGTTAGATCATTCAATTCATGTGGTAATAGTTCAGCAGTTTCACTATTGGTTTCAATTGCATTGCCATCAACACCAGGTGTTATTTCTTCAACTTTGGTAAGCAGTTGTCCTAACAGAGTATATACTTATAAAATAGCTTCAATGCCTGCTAATGCAACATCATTATTATGGGTAGTGCCTTCTGGAGGGACTATTGTATCTGGACAAGGTACAACGATCATAAGAGTTTCTTATGCTTCAACTGCAAATATTGATGGTGTAATAAGTGTAAGAGGTGTAAACAATTGTGCAATAAGTTCAGTAAAAACACTAGCAGTAAAAATAGCGGCTTGTACACCAGCGCTAGATGTAATTACCAAAAGTACTTCGAGACTAATGGATACATTATTAAACAATAATGTTGCTATGGTGTCATTGGACAAATTAATATTAAATGTATATCCTAATCCAAGCAATAATGAATTTAATGTAAAAGTAAATTCATCCATTCAAGAAAATATTTTTGTAAAAATATTGGATGTACAGGGTAGGCTAATAAAGCAATCTATTATGCATGAAGGAGAAATAAAGCAAATTGGAAAAGAATTAAATAAGGGGTCTTATTTCTTGCAAATAATTCAGGGAGGGTTAATGAAGACAGTTAAGATTGTTAAATTTTAATTTTCGATTACTATTGCCTCTCTGAAAGATATATTTATTCTATTAAATGATAAGTTGAAGATATTTGCCTTGTTAAATTTCCAGTGGATTGTATCTAAACCATCAAGTTTATTTATAAACTAAATTTGTGAGGTGTGTTCTATATTTAATTTGCTCATGAGTAAATAGCAAAATAAAATTGGATCTCTCATCTCGAGTTAATGTGTAGGGTTAGCTTTATAATTTTTTCCATCAACTCTCTTAATAAAAAAAAGGTGTTTGTTTTCATAATAGTCTGTTTTTTTATGGGACGGCTCTGTTATGATAGGCATAAAATTAAAACTCGAGAAAAGGGCATTTTCTTTACTGCCTAAATTGGTATAAAATTCAGTAGGGTGGGGTGTTAGTAATCTTGAAAAAAAGTACATAGTTTCAAATCCTTTAAAAGCAAAATCAGTAGGAATTCCTTTGTACATTTTCGTATATGCATTTAAGATAGTTTTGCTGATACTGTCTTTTCTTTCATTGTAAAAAGGAGCAGTAAAATAGAAAGAGATGTCTTTTAAATTAGATTTAGAATTCTTTCCAAATACTCCAAATCCACTCCAATTGGGCATTCCAAATAATGTAATTTTATATTTTTTAGGAAAATATTTTATTGATTTGCATAGTTCAACTACAAAATACTCCTCTAAGCTTCCGCCAATTATGATGTTGTTTTTTGTACTGTCTAACTTATTTATGATTGAATTGTAATTGCTGTCTATTGTAATTGTTTGGATGGTTAATAATGAATTTTTATCTGGCTTATTGATATTGTTAATATAATCTGCTACCCTGTCTTCCTGGCTCCCAGTTTTTTTAACTAATACGATATTGTCTTCATTGTTATTTTGAAGAATGTAACTAAATAATGCTTCACAATGTGATTGCAAAGTTGGGTTTGCAATAAACAAGTAAGGATTGTTTGTAATGCCTCCATCATTTGGGTAAGTTACAGATACGAATGGAATAGCATGGTTCTTAGCGAACGCTGCCAGTTGCAACAAGTCATCATCTTTAACACCGCCAATAATAAGGTCAACATTATCTAGCTGATGCGTGTTAATTAGATTTTCAATGGAAAGAGAGTCTGATTTTGTATCGAAAATAAAAGTTTCTAATTGGGTATTTTGTATAGGAAAACTATCTAATGCAATTTGAGCTCCCTGAACAAATTCAATACCTGGCAAGGTAAATCTTGGGAATGTTTTTCCATAACGGTATGTTTTTTCGTTAAATACAGAGTCTAGATAGAGTGGAGCCAATAATGCAATGGAATATTTTCTTTCGAGATTATTTCTTAATGACTGTGCTTTTGTATGAGCAATCAATATTATCAATAAAACAGTGAATATTATTTTATGTAATTGCCTCATATCTACTAATTTCATTTTTTTATTCCCATTCAATTGTAGCGGGAGGCTTACTACTGATATCGTATACTACTCTGTTAATACCCCTTACTTGGTTAATGATTTCATTGGATACTTCACCTAAGAATTCATAGGGTAAATGTGCCCAGTCTGCAGTCATCCCATCTACGGAAGTTACGGCTCTTAAGGCCAGTGTAAATTCGTATGTTCTTTCATCACCCATAACACCTACACTTTTTACGGGCAGCAACATGGCACCTGCTTGCCAAACATTTTTATATAGGTCTCTTTTTTTCAATAAGTTGATAAAGATATCATCAGCATCTTGTAGTAATTTTACTTTTTCTTCAGTTACATCACCGATGATTCTTATACCCAAGCCAGGACCTGGAAAAGGATGTCTGTTTAAAAGGTCACTAGATATTTCTAATTCTTTGCCAATTCTTCTTACTTCATCTTTGAATAAAGTGCGCAGCGGTTCAACTAATTTCAATTTCATTTTATCTGGCAAGCCTCCCACATTGTGGTGTGATTTAATTGTAGCGGATGGGCCATGAACAGAAGCCGATTCAATTACATCAGGATAAATGGTACCTTGTCCAAGAAAATGAACATCCTTTATTTTATGGGCTTCCTGGTCAAAAATTTCAATAAAAGCATTTCCAATAGCTTTTCTTTTTTCTTCAGGAAGTGTTTTTCCTGCTAGTTTTTTATAAAAGAATTCGCGTGCATTAATGCCACTAACGTTTAGGCCTATTTTTTTATAATCTTTTAATACTTCTTCAAATTCATTTTTTCTTAGTAATCCGTTGTCTATGAAAATCCCGTATAAATTATCGCCAATTGCTTTGTGTATTAATGTGGCAGCAACGGTGCTGTCAACACCACCACTCAATCCCATTACTACTTTTTTGTCTCCAATTTGTTTTTTTAAATTGGCAATACAATCGGTTATGAAGTGAGCAGAAGTCCAGGTTTGAGAACAATTACACAGGTCAACCAAAAAATTCCGTAAAATCAATTTCCCTTGAGTTGAATGATATACTTCTGGGTGAAATTGCAATCCATAAATGGGACAAGAATTTTCGATATTGCTTTTGAAAGCCGCCACGGGTATGTTGTCGGTATGCCCTAAAAGAGTAAAGTCTTTGGGCAATTTTTTTATTGAATCACTGTGGCTCATCCAAACCTGTGTATTATTATTTAGGTTGGTGAATAACGGATCTTTATTTGAAGTGATAAAATTGGTTCTGCCGTATTCTCTTTTATTGCTTTTTTCTACTAGGCCACCGAATTGTTTAGCTGTTAACTGAGCACCATAACATATTCCCAAAACGGGAACTTTATTAGCAATAGAACGAATATCAACCTGAGGGGCATTTATTTCATTTACAGAGCAAGGGGAACCAGACAAAATGATGCCTTTTATTTGGCTATCAAAATTAATTGTTTGATTAAACGGGATTATTTCGCAAAAAACGTTGAATTCTCTAACAACACGTGCTATTAATTGAGTGTATTGAGATCCAAAATCAAGAATAATGATTTTTTCCATATTGATAATACAAAGATAATTGAATTTTTATTCAACTAATTAAAATGAAGAAGTTGTGTTATTCGTAATGATTAAATAGTAAGGGTTACGAATAATAATATTAAATAATAACTTAATAGAAAGGCATGGAAAACAGGATAAAGGGAGTTAAAAATAATCTTTAAAAATTCTTTGTTGTTTAATAAATACAACTTACCTTTGCACTCCAAATTAAAAAACGGATTTTAAAAGTTCTTTTTATATGTCACAAAGAATCAGAATAAAACTACAGTCTTACGATCACAACTTGGTTGATAAATCAGCTGAAAAAATCGTTAAAACTGTTCGCAGTACAGGTGCAGTAGTAACAGGACCAATTCCTTTACCTACACATAAGAAAATCTTTACTGTATTGCGTTCACCACACGTAAACAAAAAGGCGCGTGAGCAGTTTCAATTGTGTACACACAAACGTTTGTTAGATATTTACACCAGTACCAGCCGTACGGTTGACGCTTTAAGCAAATTAGATTTGCCAAGTGGTGTGGATGTTGAAATAAAGGCCTAATGAACCTTCCCGAATACGGGAAAGGCATCAGGTAAGATCTTAAAATGAAATAAATGAACGTCTAAGTCTCACTTCAACGGAGAGACCGCTGGATATAAAACAGATACAATGAAAAGTATTATTGGAAAGAAAGTTGGCATGACCAGCATCTTTGACACAACAGGCAAGCAAACTGCTGTTACGATCATAGAAGCAGGACCTTGCGTAGTAACTCAAAAGAAAACCGTTGAAAGCGACGGTTATAATGCACTCCAAATTGCATTCGGCGATAAAAAAGAAAAGCACTCCAACAAAGCCGAGATAAATCATTTCTCAAAAGCTAGTACATCTCCTAAAAGATTCGTTCAAGAAATCCGCGATAGCGAAATAGAAAAGAATGTAGGTGAAACAATCACTGTGGACATTTTTACCGAAGGCGACGATGTTGCTGTAGTAGGAACTACAAAAGGTAAAGGGTTTCAGGGTGTTGTTAAACGTCATGGCTTTAGTGGTGTGGGACAACAATCGCATGGACAACATGATCGTCAAAGAGCACCTGGTTCAATTGGTAACTCTTCTGATGCTAGTCGTGTATTCAAAGGAATGCGCATGGCAGGTCGTATGGGTGGAGACAGAGTTAAAATGAAAGGATTGAAAATAATAAAAATATTTCCTGAAAAGAATTACATACTTGTTAGTGGTTCTATCCCAGGCCATAACGGATCAATCGTATTAGTTCAGAAATAATTTACGAAGCGCAAAGCGTTTAAAAAAAATAAACAATGCAATTAGATATTTTAAATACCAAAGGAGAAAAAACAGGAAGAACAATTGAACTTCCAGAAGAAATATTCGGAATTGAGCCAAATGATCATGTTATTTATTTAGCTGTTAAGCAATTCCAAGGAGCACAACGTCAGGGTTCACATAAAGTAAAAACTCGTGCGGAAGTGAAGGGATCTTCTAAAAAATTACACAAACAAAAAGGAACTGGAGGTGCTCGTAAAGGTAATCTTCGTAACCCATTGTATAAAGGTGGTGGTACAATATTTGGACCAAAACCGCATAAATACGATATCAAATTGAATCGTAAAGTAAAAGATCTAGCTAAAATGAGCGCATTGGCTTATAAAGCAAAAGAAAATGCAATTGTTATCATGGAAGATGTGGTTATGGATTCTCCAAAAACAAAAGCTTTTGCTGGAATTTTAAAAAGCTTAAATGTAGGAAATAAAAAAGCATTATTCGTAATTCCTGAGTATAACGATAACGTATACTTGAGTTTAAGAAATGTACAAGGTGTTAACGGATCGGTATTAAGCGATATGAATACATACGATATTTTAGATGCGAATGTGTTGGTGATGACAGAGAAAGCAGCAAAATTATTCACAGAAACTGAAGCATAAATTTAATTTGAAAACAAACTGATTTTAAATCACATAGTTTTCAGGTTTTCAAATCAAAAAAAAATAACAAAATGAAACTGTCTGACGTATTAATAAAACCTGTTTTGTCTGAGAAAGCAAATAAGCAATCAGAAAAAATGAATCGGTACACTTTTGTAGTGGACAGAAAAGCAAATAAGCTTGAAATTAAAAGAGCAGTAGAATTGTTTTACGGCGTTCAGGTGGAAGAGGTTAATACATTAGTGATGCCTTCAAAATTGAAGTCAAAATACACAAAAGCAGGATACATCGTAGGACGTAAACCAGCAAAGAAAAAGGCGTTAGTTACTGTAGCAGCAGGAGAGACAATTGATTTATACTCTGCAGTATAATAAATAATATTATTCATGAATGGTGGTCAACACCGCAAAGTTTTGACAAAATAAAAAAGAATTAAAATGGCACTTAGAAAATACAAACCAATTACAGCAGGAACTCGTTGGAGAATTGGAAATGCTTATGCAGAGATAACAACCAATGTCCCTGAAAAGTCTTTGGTAGAAAAACAAAAAAATACGGCGGGTAGAAATTCGCAAGGTCGTAGATCAATGAGATATATGGGTGGTGGAAATAAAACCATGTATCGTATCATTGATTTCAAAAGAAGTAAAAAAGATATCCCAGCTGTCGTAAAAACAATTGAATACGATCCAAATCGTACGGCATTTATCGCATTGTTGAATTATGCAGATGGAGAAAAAAGATATATACTAGCTCCTCAAGGTTTGCAAGTAGGCCAAACCGTTATGAGTGGTGATGATGTAGCACCTGAATTAGGTAACGCTTTATTATTGAAGAATATGCCTTTAGGTACTAATATTCATAATATTGAAATGCAGCCTGGTCAAGGTGGAATCTTGGTTCGTAGCGCAGGTACTTCAGCACAGCTTACCAATAAAGAAGGTAAATATGCGGTACTAAAAATGCCAAGCGGGGAGTTAAGAAAAGTGTTGATTAATTGCTATGCAACAGTAGGGGTTACTAGTAATAGTGATCATAGTCTTGAAAGCATGGGTAAGGCAGGAAGAAATCGTTGGAAAGGAATCAGGCCTCGTACAAGAGCAGTAGCGATGAACCCCGTAGATCACCCAATGGGTGGAGGTGAAGGTAGAGCATCTGGTGGTCACCCTCGTAGCCGTAAAGGTAAATATGCAAAAGGTGAAATCACCCGTACAAGAGGAAAAGGATCAGATAAAATGATTATCCAAAGAAGAAACGGTAAAAAATTACCAAATAAATAAAATAATTTTTCATTCAATTGTTAAAATATTCGGTTAGTTCCGGAGAATAAACAAAAATAAAAACAACATGGCTCGTTCATTAAAAAAAGGTCCTTACATAGAAGCTAAACTTGAAAAAAAGGTAATGGCTATCACGGAAGGGAAGGCAAAGAAAACAGTAATTAAAACCTGGAGCAGAAGAAGTACTATTACGCCAGATTTCGTAGGACAAACATTTGCAGTTCATAACGGAAATAAATTTATTCCAGTGTATGTAACAGAGTTCATGGTTGGACATAAATTAGGTGAATTTGCACCAACAAGACAGTTTAGAGGACACTCAAGTAAAAAGATTTAATAAAATTGTTTAGCAATTATCGAAATCGGATCTCCAATAACGATAAAGCTTAAACCTTCAAACATAATAAGAGATGGAAGCAATAGCAAAATTAAATAATTATCCAACTTCGCCTCGTAAGATGCGCTTGTTAGCTGATTTAATTCGTGGCATGAAAGTTGAAAAAGCATTGGCCATATTGGATCACAATCCAAAACATCCGGCAGTGCCTCTTCGTAAATTAGTAGTATCTGCAATCAGTAACTGGAAACAAAAAAATGAAGGAGCTGATGAAGCTGCATTGATAGTGAAGACGATTTTTGTAGATGGAGCAAGAGTGATTAAGCGTATGCGCCCTGCACCACAAGGTCGTGGTTACAGAGTACGTAAGCGTAGCAATCATGTAACCGTAATAGTAGATACAGTAAGTACTAAAGCGCCAAAAGTTGTTGCAAAAGAAGTAGTAGAAGCTGCGGAAGTTGTAACACCTAAAAAAGCGGCTACTAAAAAAACAACTAAAAAAGATTAATAAAAAACAAACTAATATTTAAAAACCGAATATGGGTCAGAAAACAAATCCGATAGGTGCAAGATTGGGAATCATCCGAGGCTGGGACAGCAATTGGTATGCTCACAAAAAAGATTACGCCGTAAAGCTTATCGAAGATGATAAGATCAGGAATTATCTGAATGCACGTATCAACAAAGGTGGTATTGCTAAAATTGTTATTGAGCGTACGCTTAATAAATTAATCGTAACAATCCATACGTCTAAACCTGGAATCATCATCGGTAAAGGTGGTGGTGAAGTGGATAGAATTAAAGAAGAGTTGAAAAAATTATGTGGTAAAGAAGATGTTCAAATAAACATTCTTGAAATTCGCAGACCTGAGTTGGATGCCAATATCGTTGGAGATACCATCGCTCGTCAAATCGAAAATCGTATTAATTACAAGCGTGCCATTAAAATGTCTATAGCCTCTGCACTTCGTATGGGCGCAGAAGGAATCAAAGTAAAAGTAGGCGGTCGTTTAGGTGGAGCAGAGATTGCACGTAGTGAAGAGATAAAACAAGGTCGTACTCCATTACATACATTACGTATGGATATTGATTATGCCAGTGTATTCGCATTAACTGTTTATGGAAAAATAGGTATTAAAGTTTGGATTTGTAAAGGAGAAGTTTTGGGTAAAAGAGATTTAAATCCAAATGTAATAGCCGGCGGTGGTAAGAACGAAGGAGGAGACAGACCATCAGGTGGTTTTGATAGAAGAGATGACAGAAGAGGTGGAGATGATCGCAGAGGTGGCGGAGATCGTAGAGGCGGTGGAGATCGCAGAGGTGGCGGTGCAGCAGGTGGAAGAAGATAATTAGGAATGGAAAATGTTACAATTTGAAAAGAGATAACACTTTTTAAAAGTATAAAAAAATAAATTTACATAAATTATCAAATTAGGATAAGATGTTACAACCAAAAAGAAGCAAACACAGGAAGAGCCAGAAAGGAAGAATGAAAGGAGATACCAAAAGAGGTGCTACACTTGCTTTCGGAACTTTTGGATTAAAAGCGATGGATAGTGTTTGGTTAACCAATCGACAAATTGAAAGTGCTCGTCAGGCTATGACGCGTCACATGAAACGTGAAGGAAATGTGTGGATCAGAATATTCCCTGATAAGCCAATTACAGCAAAACCAGCTGAGGTAAGGATGGGTAAAGGTAAAGGTAACCCTGAAGGATGGGCGGCTATTGTACAACCAGGTCGTATCTTATTTGAAGCGGATGGTGTATCAGTTCAGGTAGCTAAAGAAGCATTTGAATTAGCGGCACAAAAATTACCAATACTAACAAAATTTGTAGTAAGTAGAGATTATCAAGTACAAATCTAATTGCAATAATTATTGCTAATAGATTAATCAAATCATTATCAAATAAAAGAAGATGTCTAAAAAAATTGATTTCGTAAAAAGTCTAACTGGATTAAGTGAGGTGGAGTTGACAGCAAAAATAAAAGAAGATGAAATGCGTATTAAGAAATTAACGTTTGCTCATTCTCTTTCACCACTTGAGAATCCACAAACAATTCGTTTGTTGAGAAGAGATATTGCTCGTTTAAAAACACAATTAAGAAAAATACAAATTGGAGCTTAATCCAATAAAACAATACATGATGGAAACAACAAATCAGATAGAAAGAAATTTAAGGAAAACAAGAGTTGGTGTGGTATCCAGTAATAAAATGGATAAAACGATCACTGTTAAAGTTGAGCGTAAAATCAAGCACCCTTTGTACGGAAAGTTCCTTAAGAAAACTACAAGTTTTCATGCTCATGATGAGAAAAACGAATGTAGTATAGGCGATACCGTTAAGATAATGGAAAGTCGTCCTTTAAGCAAAACAAAGCGTTGGAGATTGGTAGAAGTGGTTGAGAAAGTGAAATAAAATTTCTTTCATTCATCTAGATAGGTGAGCGTTTGAGAGTATTAATAAATTACCTGTTGTAGGGTAGTCCTTCAACAAAAAGCTAAATAAAATGATACAGCAAGAGAGTAGATTAAATGTTGCAGACAACAGTGGAGCTAAAGAAGTTTTGTGCATTCGTGTACTTGGTAATAGCGGACAAGATTATGCAAAAATTGGCGACAAAATAGTTGTAACAGTAAAAGACGCAATGCCTGCAGGCGGTATTAAAAAAGGCACTGTCAGCAAAGCAGTTATTGTTCGTACCGTAAATAAATTACGTCGTAAAGATGGTTCATATATTCGTTTTGATGACAATGCAGTGGTGTTGTTGAACAATTCAGATGAGCCAAGAGGTACTCGTATTTTTGGGCCAGTGGCTCGCGAATTAAGAGATAAAGGATACATGAAAATTATTTCATTGGCACCAGAAGTGTTGTAAGGAAATAAAAAATAAGTAAATCAGCCGAAGGGCTAAAAGTTAAATAAAATGAGTACAAGATTTAAACCAAAGTTCAACATCAAAAAAGGGGATTCGGTAGTAGTTATTACCGGAGATGATAAAGATTTATCAAAACCAAGAAAAGTGTTGGAAATTATTTTAGAAAAAGGTCGTGTATTGGTAGAAGGTGTCAATATTGTTACCAAGCATACAAAACCATCTGCACAAAACACCAAAGGTGGAATTGAAAAAGTAGAGGCGCCAATTGCAATCAGTAATGTAATGTTATGGGATGCAAAATCCAAAGGGCCTTCTAAAATTACACGTACAAGAGTAAATGGAAAATTAGTTAGAACCGCAAAAAAATCAGGGGAGGTAATTAAATAATGAGCACAATAACAAATACTCCAAGGTTAGCAGAAAAGTACAAAAAAGACGTTGTACCTGCTTTAATGAAAAAGTTTAGTTACAAAACTGTAATGCAAGCTCCAAAAATCACTAAGATTTGCTTAAATCGTGGTGTAAATGGTGCTGTTACAGATAAAAAGCTAATTGATATTGCTATCGATGAGCTAAGTAACATTACTGGACAAAAGGCTGTAGCTACGATGTCTAAAAAAGATATCTCAAACTTCAAGCTTCGTAAGAACATGCCAATTGGCGCAAGAGTTACTTTGCGTGGTGTTAAAATGTACGAGTTCTTAGATCGTTTGGTGTCTGTATCATTACCACGTGTACGTGATTTTAAAGGGATTAATGATAAAGCATTTGATGGTCGAGGAAATTATACATTAGGTGTAACGGAGCAAATAATTTTCCCAGAAATAGATATTGATAAAGTAAATAAAATTACTGGATTGGATATCACTTTTGTAACAACTGCTAATACTAACGAAGAAGCATACGAGTTGTTGAAAGAAATGGGAATGCCTTTTAAGAATACTAAAAAATCTGAAAATTAAAATATGGCAAAGAAATCAATCGTCGCCAGACAAGCAAAAAGGGAAAAAATGGTAGCAAAATATGCTGCTAAAAGAGAAGCATTAAAAGCAGAAGGAAACTATAGTGCTCTTGATCTTTTACCAAAAAACGCTTCACCAGTTCGCTTAAAAAACCGGTGTCAATTAACAGGACGTTCAAGAGGTTATATGCGCCATTTTGGCCTTAGTCGTTTGATGTTCCGTGATATGGCATTAGCAGGTAAAATTCCTGGGGTTACAAAAGCAAGTTGGTAAACAACAAAAACTTTCAGATGCGGGATATCGCATTGTAATAAAATTTTAAATCAATTAACAGAAATAACAATGGTAACTGATCCAATTGCAGATTATTTGACAAGAATTCGTAACGCACAAATGGCTAATCATCGTATTGTAGAAATACCTGCTAGCAACTTAAAGAAGCGTATCACAGAAATCTTGTATGATAAAGGATATATTCTTAAATACAAATTTGAAGAAGATAAAAAACAAGGGCTAATCAAAATAGCTTTGAAATATGATCCATCAACAAAGTTGCCGGTGATTCAAAGCCTAGAAAGAATAAGTCGTCCAGGTCTTCGTTCTTATGCTAAACCAGATGAGTTTAAGCGTGTAAAAAATGGGTTAGGCATTTCTATCGTTTCTACTTCTAAAGGAGTAATGACAGATAAAGAAGCAAAAGCACAGAATGTAGGCGGAGAGGTATTGTGTAGCATATTCTAATTCAATATTGCCTTAAGCCTTCTATACATGGCTGACCGCAAAAACAGTATTTATATTTTTTAAATTAACAAATTATTACAATGAGTCGTATAGGTAAAAAACCGGTAGAAATTCCTTCAGGAGTAACTATTACCGTTGGTAAAGACAATCAAATTGCTGTAAAGGGACCAAAAGGTGAGCTAAAGCAAGCAATTGATAGAGATATTATTGTTGAAATAAAAGACAATATTATTGAATTCGCTCGTCCAACAGATCAAATTCGCCACCGTGCTATGCATGGATTGTATCGTTCTTTAATCAGCAACATGGTTAAAGGTGTTACAGAAGGGTATAAAAAAGAATTAGAATTAGTAGGGGTGGGTTATAAAGCGGCTAATCAGGGAAACTTGCTAGATTTAGCTTTAGGATATTCTCATAATATTTTGTTTGAAATTCCAAAAGAATTGAAAGTTGTAACTGCGCAAGAAAAGGGAAAAAATCCAACAATTACTTTGGAAAGTATTGACAAGCAATTACTAGGACAGGTATGCGCAAAAATACGCAGCTTACGTAAGCCAGAACCATACAAAGGTAAAGGGGTTAAATTTGTAGGTGAAGTATTGAGAAGAAAAGCTGGTAAATCAGCTGGTAAATAATTTAAATAAATAGTTATTTAATTTCTACTCTTTAAATCAAAAAAATTCAAAATCAATTTCCGGCAGAATCGGAAAAAAAATAAAATAAAATGAACAACAAATCAAGCGCTAGACAGAAAATAAGATATCGCATTCGTAAGAAAGTGAACGGTACATCGTCTATTCCTCGTTTAACTGTATTCAGAAGTAACGCTGATATCTATGCTCAATTGATTGATGATAATAGTGGTGTAACCATTACTGCTGCATCATCTAAACAAAAAGATATCGCTGCTCACAAAGCACCGAAAATATCTAAAAGTAAAATGGTTGGAGAAGCCATTGCTAAAAAAGCAATCGATCTAGGAGTAAAGAAAGTTGTATTTGATCGTAGTGGGTATGTGTATCATGGCCGTGTGAAAGCAGTTGCTGATGGTGCAAGAGAAGGTGGATTAGATTTTTAATAAAAATAACACTACAAATTAATAAATAGATTTACATCAACAATTAAATAGAATAAATGTCAAACGTAATTGTAAATAAAATGAAAGCCGGCGATCTCGAACTAAAAGAGAAAGTAGTTGCCATCAACCGTGTTGTTAAAACAACAAAAGGTGGACGTGCATTTAGTTTTTCTGCTTTAGTAGTTGTTGGAAACGAAGCTGGCGTGGTTGGTCACGGGCTAGGTAAAGCAAAAGAAGTACAAGAAGCTATCACCAAAGGAATCGAAGATGCAAAAAAGAATTTGATAAAAGTTCCTATTATGCATGGTACTATTCCTCACGATCAGCTAAGTAAAGAAGGTGCTGCAAAAGTATTGATAAAGCCTGCCGCTCATGGTACAGGAGTTATCGCTGGAGGCAGTATGCGTGCAGTACTTGAGTTTGCTGGTATTACAGACGTATTAGCAAAAAATCTTGGGTCAGCTAATCCTCATAACGTAGTTAAAGCAACCTTTAAAGCATTGGCAAGTTTACGTGAGCCAATTAGTATATCTAAAACAAGGAACGTTTCTTTGAAAAAAGTTTTCAACGGATAATTAGTATTATCAATTATTAAGTTTCAATTTATGAAAAAAATAAAAGTAACACAAGTAAAAAGTGTAATCGATAGATCAGAGCGCCAAAAAAGAACAATGATCGCTTTGGGGTTAAAAAAAATAAATGCAACAGTTGAAGTAGAAGCAACTCCTCAAATACTAGGAATGGTTACTAAAGTTAATCACCTGGTAAAAGTAGAAGAAGCATAATTTTCAATTCGAAAATGCATAGACTTCAAGTTTTTAATCTTGTTAGTCATCGAAGGTTCAAATTTTATAAATAAAAGCGAGGGGCGATTCCCCGTAAGTTTAAAATCAACATAATATGAAATTACATTCTTTAAAACCAGCAAAGGGCGCAACGCACAAAGAAAAGCGTATTGGTCGTGGTGAAGCAAGTGGTAAAGGTGGTACCTCTACAAAAGGTAACAAAGGTGGACAAAGCCGCGCAGGTTATAAAAGTAAAAAAGGGCATGAAGGTGGACAGATGCCAATTCAACGCCGTATTCCAAAACGTGGATTTACCAATATCAACAGAGTTGAATATAAAGTACTCAACATTGGTAAGGTAGATCATTACGCAGAAAAATATGGTATTACTGAATTTAGCCTGGCAAACCTTTATATAAATGGATTAATCTCTCAAACAGATAACGTTAAAATACTAGGTAACGGCGAATTGAAAGGCAGTTATACTTTTAAAGTTAACGCAGTAAGCGCAAAAGCTAAATTGGCTATTGAAGCAGCAGGCGGAACTATAGAAATAGTGAAATAAAATCCCGATATTTGTATAACGCATTACATAATGCGGTTTTACTTTTTGCTAAAATAAACTGATTAATTCCGTGAAGAAATTCATATCTACATTAAAAAATATTTGGAGCATTGAAGAATTACGTAATAAAATTACGTTTACTCTTTTATTGCTTTTCATTTATAGATTGGGATCTTTTATCGTACTTCCTGGTATTGACCCAAATAAATTAACTAATCTTAGCAATAACGCTAGCAGTGGTATGTTGGGTCTTTTAGATGCATTTGTTGGAGGAGCCTTTTCGAAAGCTTCCATTTTTGCATTAGGAATTATGCCTTACATTTCTGCTTCTATTTTTATGCAATTGATGACCATACTGGTTCCTCAAATGGCTAAAATTCAACAAGAAGGTGAAAGTGGAAGAAAAAAAATAAATCAATGGACTCGTTATCTAACTGTTTTAGTTACTGCATTTCAGGCAGCAGCTTATATCGGGTATCTAAAAAGTCCCGCTAACGCAGAAGCATTGATACCAGCTTTTGGTGCATTCTTTTGGGTTTCTACAGTAATTACATTAACCGTAGGCACATTGTTTGTAATGTGGCTAGGTGAAAAAATAACAGACAAAGGATTAGGCAATGGTACATCGATCATCATTATGATTGGTATTCTAGCTCGTCTCCCTCAATCTTTTGGACAAGAATGGTCTACAAGAATTGCACAAAGAGGAGCAGGCGGATTGTTATTAATGCTTTTGGAAATTCTTTTCATGATAGCTATTATCATGGGATTAATCATGTTGGTTCAAGGAACAAGAAAAGTAGCTGTTGAATATGCTAAACAAATTGTAGGTAGCAGGCAAATGGGTGGCGCAAGAAATTTTTTACCATTAAAAGTGAATGCTGCAGGTGTGATGCCAATCATTTTTGCACAAGCAATATTGTTTTTGCCCACCATATTCTCAGGATTTACCGGTAGCGGTTGGGCTAGCAATTTTACTGATCATACAAAGCCAGTATACATGATTGTATATTCAATTTGTGTAATTGCCTTCACCTTCTTATACACTGCTTTGATATTTAATCCTAAGCAGATGGCAGAAGAATTAAAACGTAATAATGGGTTTATTCCAGGTGTTAAACCAGGTGAGCCTACTGCAGATTATATCGGAACAATTATGGATAGAATTACATTGCCAGGTGCTGTGTTACTTGCTTTGGTAGGTATTTTGCCAGGGATATTTCAATTGGTATTTGGTATGTCACAAGGATTTTCTACATTCTTCGGAGGCACTTCTTTATTAATTATGGTTGGCGTTGTATTAGATACACTACAGCAAATAGAAACTCAATTATTAATGCGTCAGTATGATGGATTAATGAACAGCGGAAGAATACAAGGAAGACAAGCCGTTCCGTCAGGAATGTAATAAACAGACTTATAAATTATAAAAAATAATCAACCCCGGCGATACACATCGTTGGGGTTTGTTTTAATTTGAATAACGAATGATTAAATTAAAAACAAAAGAAGAAATTGTAATCATGCGGGAGTCATGCCTGCTAGTTGGTAAAGCTCATGCGGTTATTGCTGCTTTATTAAAGCCCGGAATGACAACACAAAAAGTTAATGATCTGGTGGAAGAATTTATCCTGGATAATAAAGCAATCCCATCCTTTAAAAATTATCATGGTTTCCCTGCAGCTACTTGTATTTCAATGAATGAAGCGGTTGTTCATGGATTCCCGGGCACACATCAATTAAGAGAGGGTGATATTATTTCTTTAGATATTGGAGTTTTAAAAAATGGGTTTCACGGAGATAGCGCGTATACCTATGCGTTAGGAGAAGTTTCTGAAGAGGTAAAAAGATTGTTACGTGTAACTAAAGAATCTTTGTATCTGGGTATTGACAAAGCAAGGCAGGGGAATAGGATTGGAGATATCGCCAATGCTATTCAAGAACATACAGAAAAAAAGTATGGTTATGGTGTAGTTAGGGAATTAGTGGGACATGGATTGGGGCGGGAATTGCACGAAGATCCTCAAGTGCCTAATTATGGCAAAAAAGGGTCTGGCCCCAAATTAAAAGAAGGGATGGTGTTAGCAATAGAACCAATGATCAATATGGGGGTTAAAGAAGTGTCGCATTTAAGTGATGGGTGGACCGTACTCACAAAAGACAGAAAGCCTTCTGCTCATTTTGAACATGATGTGTATATTACCAATGGTGATCCGGATATACTATCTTCCTTTGAAGAAATAGAATTAGCCGAAAAAGGAAATATTAATTTATCCTGGAGTTATCATAATGTTTAATTGTTGCGATTGTATTTAATTCAATAAAGTAAATTCAAACATCTCGAACCTCTTTTCATTTATTTATGCAGAATAAAACACTTGTAGTAATTGGAGGAGGGGCAGCTGGCTTTTTTTGTGCTGTAAACGCAGCAAGAATACACAAAAGCTTAAAGGTTATATTAATAGAGAAGTCCTCAAAATTGCTTAGCAAAGTTAAAATAAGTGGTGGTGGACGTTGCAATGTATCACATGCCTGCGAAAGCATTAATGACTTAATAAAGTATTATCCCCGAGGTTCGGCATTCCTAAAAAAAGCCTTTCATCATTTTTATACAGTACATACAATACAATGGTTTCAAGAGCGCGGCGTTGAATTAAAAACAGAATCTGATGGAAGAATGTTTCCCAGCTCGAATAGTTCTCAAACAATCATAGACTGCTTGTTAAATGAAGCGAGCAGATATGGTGTTGAAATCATGATGAATGCGGATGTATTATCAGTAGCAGAATTGAGTAATGAAAACAATGCACAACACTCGAATTTTCAAATTACATTAAGAAATACAAAAATAATATCGGCAAACTACGTGTGTATTGCCTGTGGCGGATTTTCAAAAGAATCTCAATTTGATTGGTTACTAAAGCTAGGACATACTATTGAAAAGCCCGTTCCTTCTCTGTTTACATTCAACATCCCTAATGACAATATTAAATCATTAATGGGAGTGACGATTCCAGATGTTAGGGTTAAAATTATGGGCACTAAACTTCAGCAAAGTGGACCACTATTAATTACGCATTGGGGATTAAGCGGACCAGTTATTCTTAAATTATCAGCATGGGGCGCTAGAGAACTGGCTTCCAGTAATTATGAATTCACCGCAATGGTCAACTGGTTGCCAGAGTTTAATGAACAAACTTTAAAAGATAGGTTTCAACAAATTAGGTTTGAAAAAGCATCTCAAAAAATATATAATCGAAATCCATTTTTATTACCCACTCGTTTATGGGAGTATTTATTAGCACAATCCGAAGTGCCTGAAGAAATGCGCTGGGCAGATCTTCCGGCAAAAGAACAGAATAAGGTAATCAAACTATTGTGTAGTCAGCATTTTTTAGTAAGAGGTAAAACTACTTTCAAAGAAGAGTTTGTAACAGCAGGAGGCATTCAGTTAAGTGAAGTAGATTCAAACACTATGCAAAGTAAAGTATTGTCAGGATTATTTTTTGCCGGAGAAATATTGAATATAGATGGCGTTACGGGTGGATTTAATTTTCAAAATGCATGGACAAGTGGTTGGATTGTTGCAAATTCTATTATCTTGTAGATGTAATCAATATAAATAACCATAAATCTTTTAAACTTCTCCTACCTTTGATTCTTTTAATTAAAAGAATTATCTTTTTGTAAAATGAAAAAATTAGATCGATATATATTAACAAAGTATATCAATACTTTTATTTTCTGTTTAATTCTATTTACAGCAATTGTTGTAGTAGTGGATATTAGTGAAAAAACGAATGATTTTGTAAAGTCTGGTCTGCCAACATCTAAAATTATTACAGATTATTACTTTGGATTTATCCCTCGCATAGATGCGATGCTTTTTCCGTTATTTATTTTTATTTCTGTTATTTTTTTTACATCAAAAATGGCGGGCAATTCTGAAATTATTTCGATATTAAGCAGTGGCGTTAGTTTTAGGAGATTTTTATTGCCCTATGTTATATGCGGACTTTTATTTTCATCTTTATTGTGGATAGGCTATCAATTTGTAGTGCCTGAAGCGAATAAAAAATGGGCAAATTTCGAAAAAAATTATATCGATGTAAATATTGGCTTTTTGCAACAAAATAATATATACAAGCAAAATATTTATTTTAGAATTGATTCAAATACTTATGCAGGCATTAAAGGGTATGATACGGTTTCGAAATCAGGATCTAATATTTCTGTTGAAAAAATAGTTGACAATAAAATGGTGTATAATTTACGTGCAACAAATTTCCATTGGGATACCACTTATCGCGTTTGGCAACTTACCAATGTTGTAGAAAGAATATTTGATGAAAAAAATGAAAAGCTAATTTTGTCGAATAGTAAAATTGTAAATTATTCTTTCAAACCAATAGACCTCAGGCAAGATGAATATTTAAAAGATCAGATGTCAACGAAAGATTTAAATGCTTATATCAAATTGGAAAAAATGAGGGGTTCTGAAATGTTGAATACTTTTTTATTAGAAAGATATAACAGAGATGCTATTCCTTTTTCAGTATTAATTCTTACAATAATAGGGGCAATACTAGCCTCAAGGAAAGTAAGGGGAGGAAGTGGTTTTCATTTGGCGTTAGGGGTTGTAATAAGCATGCTTTATATACTATTTAGTAGATTCTCTGTAGTTTTTGCTACCAAAGGCAATTTTCCGCCCTTGCTGGCAGCTTGGACACCTAATATTCTCTTTGGGTTTTTAACGATATATCTATACAAATTAGCACCCAAATAAATAGGAGTATTCTTATTGTAAACTTTCTATTAAAACTTTTGTTTAACAGGTAAGGTCATCGTATTTTAGAGTTCCAAAAAATGCAATAACTACACTTATTCTATATTGCATATAAATATCATTTAAGGCGTATAAATTTTTAAAAATGGGTATTATAAAAGACAGATTTAAAATCAAAGCAGATAAAGTTGCTGTTGAAGTTAAAGATCTATTAAAAGAGCACGGAAATAAAAAAATCGGAGAAGTAACCCTTAGTCAGATTTATCAGGGTATGCGAGGCATTACTGGATTAGTCACTGAAACTTCTTTATTGGATGCTCAGGATGGGATTCGCTTTAGAGGTTATTCTATTCCTGAATTGAGAGAAAAATTACCTAAGGCACCAGGCGGTTCTGAACCATTGCCGGAAGGATTGTTTTATTTAATGTTGGTAGGGGAATTGCCAACTGAAGAAGATGTCCATCATCTTACCAGTGTATGGCAACGCAGGAGTCATGTACCTAATCATGTATTTGCTACTATTGAAGCATTACCGGTGAATTCACATCCGATGACACAGTTTGTTGTAGCTATTATGGCTATGCAAACAGAAAGTTCATTTTCTAAGTTGTATGCAAAAGGAATGAATAAAAAAGATTATTGGGAAGCTGTTTTTGATGACTCGATGGATTTAATTGCACGATTGCCAAGAATTGCTGCGTATATATATCGACGTAAGTATAAGAATGGAGATCATATACAGCCCAATGGTTTGTTAGACTGGTCGGGCAATTTTGCTCATATGATGGGTTATGACGATGAGGGTTTTAAAGAGTTGATGCGTTTATATATGACAATACATGCTGATCACGAAGGTGGTAACGTTTCCGCACACACGACTCATTTGGTGGGTTCTGCATTGAGTGATCCATATTTAAGTTTCGCGGCTGGTATGAATGGGTTGGCCGGTCCTCTTCATGGCTTAGCTAATCAGGAAGTAATTAAATGGATATTCGAACTAAGAGAAGAAATAGGGTCAGATTCGCCAACAAAAGAACAGATTGAAGAGTACGTTAAAAAAACATTAAGTGAAGGTAAGGTTGTTCCTGGTTATGGTCATGCGGTACTTCGTAAAACAGATCCTCGATTTACTGCTCAAATGGAATTTGGAAAAAAACACATGGCAAATGATTCATTGGTGCAAACTGTCTGGACAATCTATGATGCCGTTCCACCTATTTTGTCAACCATGGGAAAAATAAAAAATCCATGGCCTAACGTTGATGCACATAGTGGTGCCTTGTTAGTTCATTATGGTATGGTTGAATATGAATTTTACACTGTGTTATTTGGAGTGTCAAGAGCTTTAGGAGTATTATCTAGTTTGTGTTGGGACCGGGCTCTGGGTTTTGCTTTAGAAAGACCAAAGTCAGTTACGACAGAATTAGTAAAAGATTGGATAGCAGGTAAAGGAGAAGTTTGGGGAGAGTAATTTTCTCAATAATCATTAATAAAAGGGGAATTAGCTCAGTTGGCTAGAGCGCTTGCATGGCATGCAAGAGGTCACCGGTTCGACTCCGGTATTCTCCACAAAATAACCACTACAAAACCCTTATTCAGTAAGGGTTTTGTCTTTTACTGGAATTCATTAGATACTTAAGTGTGACCCTATAACCAACAATTTGGGTCACAAATGGGTCACAAATCTTCTAAAGGTTCAGTTTCAATAACTGAATACAAAGGCAGAATCAGATTAAGATGGAGACATTTGCAAAAAAGGTATTCACTAAACCTATCAATCTGGAATCATCTAAATCTTCTGCAAGCAAAAAAGACTGCTTTGCAAATTGAGCAAGATATTATTACAGAGAACTTTGACAGCACTCTGGTAAAATATTCAGGTAAAACAGTTGTAGCTGCTAAAGCCATCCCTAAATCATTTGTAGAGCTGTTTGAAGAATGGACTGTCAGTTATAAGCAAATGGATTGTGAGAT
>Ga0214921_10003806_pt1 | contig 22802 bp, 19 predicted proteins | sample LL1505_MetaG_FD_177992 | JGI IMG/M metagenome (GOLD analysis project Ga0214921, IMG submission 177992) | Freshwater microbial communities from Lake Lanier, Atlanta, Georgia, United States - LL-1505 | ecosystem: Environmental > Aquatic > Freshwater > Lake | place: USA: Georgia | collected... | reverse complement strand
CACTGGAGCAACTGGAGCAACTGGAGCCACTGGTGCAACTGGAGCCACTGGTGCAACTGGAGCCACTGGAGCCACTGGAGCCACAGGACCAACCGGGTCAACAGGGCGAACTGGAGCCACTGGTGCAACGGGGCCAACTGGAGCCACAGGAGCAACCGGTTCAACTGGAGCAACAGGATCAACTGGTGCAACTGGACCAACGGGATCTGGGTTTACAACAATTACAGATTTGTCAACTGGTTCTACAGCATATCCCACTCTCACAAAAAATACAAGCAATAGTGCATATGCTATGACAAATATGACAATCACTGGCGTCGGTGTCACTACAATTGGATCTGCTTCGGCAGTTGTAGCGCCTGGAGCTATACTCAATGTATCGGGTGGACGCAGCTTTTTTTCAGCAAACAATGAATATTTTGCTGTGGGGGCAAGATACACATCAACGGGTGGTTCGGTTTACTTTGGAGCGACAGATTCAACTGCAACTCCTGGCGTGCAAATATCGGCTGCAGGCGGCGGAAACCTTATGAACTTGCTAAACAGTGGCAATGTCGGCATTGGAACTTCTACGCCTGGTTCAAAATTAGAGGTAAATGGTTGCGCACAGGTTTTGCACCAGAATGGCCCTGGATATGGACTTAGAGTTGCTGCTGCGAGTGCGAGCCCTGGCCCAGTAATAGGAAGTATACAATTCACGAATAATGCTGGTGATACTGACTGGTCATACCTAACAGCCAACTCACGAAGCAAAAGTGTGTGGAGAACCTGGAACGGTAGCACCACAAATTCATCTAACTCGGCATTTGATATAAATGGTGGCACCGTTGTTATACAGTGTTATCTTAATGGTGGTGGTGATAAAGGAGATTGGCCTCAACCAGCGTTGGGTTTGAAGAATTATGATCAAGACTTTAACGGACTAACCATGTTAACGCTTGGATACCGAGATGATGATGTTTCCTATGATACTGCTTCAACAGTGTGGAATTTCAGATTTTGGGGTGCAAATGGTGCAACAACGTCAAGCGCGGCCACAGAACTATGGTTATCTGGACCGGGGCCATTGTGTATGGTGGCCGGCGGAACCAACGGTTCTGGGTATGGTGTTAGACTTCCCATAGGTGGGACGGCTTGGGTTGCAATATCTGACGAACGACTAAAAGATATTGCAGGGCCCATTGAAAACGCAACTAATAAAATCATGAAACTACGAACGGTTATGGGAAAATATAAAGCTGATAAAACTGGTACTAGTAGACCGTTTTTAATAGCCCAAGATGTCCAGAAAGTATTATCAGAAGTCGTAAGCAAAGGAATTGTTAGAGAAAAAGTTGACCCAAAAAATCCATCAAAGGTTTTGAGTCAATCTGAATATCTTTTTTTGTCATACACTGATATGATACCGCTAGTCATAGCGTCTATTAAAGAACAACAAACTCAGATAGAAAAGCAACAAGACATTATCACAGAACTAAAAGACCTTATTAAAGACCAACAAGACCTTAACGCGATGCTTACAAAGCGCGTAGAGGCACTAGAAGCGAAATTAAAAATATAGTGATAAATGTCTATGATAAATTATTTAATATACCTATGTATATTATTATGTCGTTTGTATATCTTCTTGAATCGTCAGATGGAGCAACTTATGTAGGAGCAACGGTGGATGTAAATAGGCGTCTAAGGCAGCACAATAAGGAAATAAAGGGTGGAGCGCACGCAACTAGTGCAAAAGTGGCCAAGGGCGAAATCTGGCACCGAGTTTGTTATGTAAAAGGATTTCCAGATTGGCCCGCGGCACTACAATTTGAATGGCGTTGGAAACAATTGAGCCGAAAATTGCCTGCAAATATGGTACCAGTTGAACGGCGAAAACTTGCATTAGAACAATTGCTGTCTCTTGAGAGACCAACTACAAAAGCGATTGCTTATAGCGAATGGCCTTCTCCACCAGAAGTGGTATGGGAATCTCCGGTTATATAAATATACACGTTGTAAAATATATAAAAATATTTGCTATCAATAATATAAGTAGAATGAATCTATTAATACTATTTTCATTATTTGTTGGATTAACTACAGGAATCCAAAGTTTAGATGACAAGATATTAGTTGTAGAGAGAAGAACACAGGATTATGGTGGTTCTTACAAATACGGTTCTGGAGCTGGGGCGGACTATAGTTTAAAAACAAATAAAGAATATAGAATATCACCGACGAGTTATGGTTCTGGGGTTGAATCCAAATATAGTTCCAAAACTAGCTCTTCTTATAACCGAGGTTCTCATATAAAACAAGGATATAGTTCTGTTGCACATGATTCGGGAGCAACTCATCGGTCTTATGGTTTTAGTGCATTTCATGGATATTCCAAACATGGTTCAAATGCAAAGTATGGTTCTATCGCGGTTCATGGTTCTAATAATCATGGGTCTGGTGCAAAACATAGGTCTTCTGTGCATGGCTCTAAGCATGGTTCTGGTTCTATTTGGCATTCGTCTGGTGCAGATACAAGACATGGGTCATATAAGATGTACTCGCCTGGTGGAAATGGTCATCATAGAGGAAGTGGGGCGAATGGTGGCTGCGAAGCAAGAGGAAGCAGAACCAGAGGAACCGATGATAACATACGATATAATTTATTTTCCCCAACTAGAGAACCAACTGAATCATTTCCAGAGGTATATAAACCTCCTCCACCAACAAATTTTCCAACAGATTCTAGTAATTTTCCTAAGATTAAACTTAGTTTTAATCAGCCAACAAGTGGAGGAATAGAAGTGCCACAAATTCCATTGTCATTTCAAATACAGCAAGGAGCAAATGGTTGGGCGCAATATCCTGATTCTCCTCCAGTTATAAAAGCAATAACAAAAGTAGCGGCAAAAACAGCAGGAGTAACTGAATCAGCGATAACTAATATGAAGATTGAGAGAAAATCCAGAAGAGCCCTTTCAACTGCAGTTACTATTACCTATGATATTACAACAACACCAGAAACTGTTGGTCTGAAATCCCAGCAGGCAACATATGATTTACTTATTTATAAATTAGAATTATCAGTTAAAAGTAATAATTTTTCCTCTGAATTACAAAAACTAGGAATTCCATTGAATATAAGTTCTATAAGTTTTTCAGAATATACCGTTTTTTATCCAACCATGACACCAACAGTTCAACAAAATGTCTTGACAAGCGGTGGTGTAAAAAATGACAACAACAAAACAGAAGGATTAATCATAGGGATTGGTCTTTTATTATTATTCATAACGGGAGGCTTTGGTGTGTTATGGTATAGGCGTAATATTTCCAAATCTAATAAAAAAGAAGTAGAATTAGAACCTAGGTCTGAGAATTCTATGGTTGATAGACCCATGTCATTAGCAAGAGTAAGCAATCCAATGATAGATATTATACCTAATCAAACAAACAGAATTAGCGTTGACCATATAAATTGTCCGCACAACGAATAATTAAAATAACAAAAATAACAATATAAAATAATCGCGTGATTATTTTATATGAAGTATTCAGTGTGTGCAGCATTTTTAATAATGAACATTATTGGAATGATTTCAGGTTTTAGTTATTTTGCAAATATAAATGAAAGAAAGCGGTATTCCATTTCAAAACCGAGAAATATTGGTATTAATAATGAAAATAAAGAAACCCCCATAAGAAATCCGGATTATATTCCAGAGAAGAATGAAACTATTTTGAGTAATAGCCCTGTAACCCGCAATTATAACCCTTTTAAGCCAAAATCTATTTATAATGAGCGAATTCGTAGGTTAAATTCAAAAAACTTGACAGAACGGGATTATGCAATGATGGGCGAAGAAGGAGCGAGAGAATATGAGGAAAACTTGAATTTCTTAGAGAATTTGATAAATGGTGGGATAAATGGTTCAGAACCAGAAGAGCGTCAAGGACCTCATCGTAGAACAGGAGGTCTCCGAATTGTTATTAACAGAGGAATGTTCAATCAGTTCACAAACAACGAAGATAACGATGACGATGACCTTTTTGGCAGAGGTAAAAACCGCGATAGAAAATCAGATAATTTTGAAGTTGTAACAAAATATCCTATTAAATTTGAAGATATTGGTGGGTTTGATAAAATAAAAGTGGAATTAGCTCAATGTGTTGAGTTTCTCTCAAATTTCACCAAATATGCCCAATATAATGTGAGAGTTCCCAAGGGGCTTATCCTAGAAGGACCTCCAGGTAATGGTAAAACTCTTTTGGCAAAGGCTCTTGCGGGTGAAGCCAGGACTGGGTTTATTGCTGTTTCCGGGTCAGAATTTCAAGACAAATATGTAGGCGTTGGATCTTCAAGAGTGAGAGAACTTTTTTCACTTGCAAAGAAGAATGTTCCATGTATTATTTTCATAGACGAGATTGATGCAATTGGTAGAAAGCGATCTGGTGATGGAGAATCCTCATCCAATGAGAGAGATAGTACTCTAAATGAGCTTTTAGTTCAGCTAGATGGTTTCAAAAATAACACTGGGATATTTTTAGTTGGCGCAACAAATCGTGCTGACCTTTTGGACCCAGCGCTTGTGCGTCCTGGACGAATTGATAAGCGTATTTTTATTGGTCTTCCGGATGCAGCAACTCGTGAAGCTATTCTTAATGTACACACCAAGGGCAAACCATATGACAATTCAATTATAATAAAGGATATGGTAGACTTAACTATGGGATTATCTGCGGCTCAAATTGAGAATCTATTGAACGAGGCAATGTTAAATGCACTAAGATATGATAGAGATGTATTTACATCCCATGACGTTGACATTATCATGAATAAAATGATGGCAGGTTGGCAGCCAACGGACCATCAATTTACCTCAGATATTATTGATCACATTGCTCTTCATGAAATGGGGCATGCAGTTATGGGATTAGTTGCAAAGCATCACTCAAAAATGACCAAAGTTATTATCAATTTGTCGTCGCCAAAAAGCCCGGCATATACAGTTTTTGAAGGATCAACATCAAATATTTACACGCGGGAAGCTCTATTTGAACATTTGGCAATCTTATTGGCTGGAAGAATTGCCGAAGAAATCTTTTTTGATGTGAGCATAACAACTGGAGCAATCAATGATTTTGAGGAGGCGTTTAAATTGGCAGAAAAGATGATCGTTTATTATGGAATGGGAAAGCATAATATTATTTATCCTAGTTTGAGCGATAAGTATAAGGAGATGATTGACAATGAAGTTGTTGATTTGATAGACGACGCGAATAAATATGCGACTTTTATTTTGAAGAACTGCAAAGAGCTTATGTTGGAAGGTGCTGAGATGTTGAAGAGAGATAAACTTCTAAAGGCCGATACACTAATAGCACTTATTGAAACTAAATACAGTGATTTGTTTGATTTAAAATATTGCAAAGAGGATGAATAATATTTTATTAGTAGACTAATATATAATACATAATATATAAATCTCTATGGACTATTTACCGCCATCATTTTATGCACATGTACTTAATGGCCTTCTATTATTTATAGCATTAATTATCATGGTTTTAAATTATTCAAGATTAACTAGACTAGAAGCTTACCCCGGAAGAACTGCGTATTTAATATTATTATTGTCCATTGCGGTTGGTGTGCATGGAATATCTCATTTAGGGCTAGAGTATGTATACGGATTTAATCCAATGAACTATTTTAACAAATGAAGAATGAAATAATATATATATTATAATAAAATTGATTTTGTTATATTAAATTAATGATAAAACCACTGATATTCCTTATGTCACTAGCAATTTCACCAGAAGTAATCCAAGGATTTAAACAGTACTTTAAGAGATGCATTCGTGGTTATCATTTAGTAAATTTAGACCCAATTAAAGAAGCTGTGTGGGAGTCTATTAATAGTCAAGTTTTAATGCATTCAGGTGGGACTGTATACGAAAAAAGCAGTGGGTCGCATTCACCTGGAAGTGATATTTCAAGCAGTGTTGGAAATTTCTCAAATAAGTCAGTTAAATATGAGTCGCCAAAGCACGATCATTTCAATATTAGCTCCTATAGACTAACAACGGTTTGTTCTGCAGATAGTCCTGGAAATATTAGCGAAATTATTGCGGAGATTAATAAGCGCAAGAATTTTCAATACTATTCTATTATTGCGAGAGATGAGACGCCGGATAAAATTTATTATGATTGGTTTATATTACCAGCCGATCATCCAGTGTTGGACCCAGCAAGCTATACATGGGAACCAATGCTAGGTAAGCGTGGTAAAAAAAAGGATATTCAAGTAGGATGGAATACAAATGTGGTAAATGGTTCTAGTATGAGCATTTCGTTTAGCATGTCTTCTCAACTATGGATTTCTGTTACAATAACTGATGAAATGAAAGAACAGTATATTGTTGCGACAACTCAAGTAAAGAAACAAATAATGATGGATTATGTTGCACTTTCCGAACATTTTCCAGATGATTCGGTTGTTATTTGATTTTAATAATGCGTAAAAATTTCCTATGAACTCTGAAACTGTTCACATACATTGTGGTATTAGAAATTAATTCAAATATTGTAGAAGGAATTTCAAATAATTTAAGATATACCAGTTTTGTTATAATTTAGACTTTATTAAGGAATCTATTGCACCGACCGAAAAGATGGATGAAATAATTAATATACATTTATAATTTTTAAACAGCATTTTGATTTTTTATTTTTGTCGTTGTAACTGTTTGCAATTAAGAAGAATTTTACAACTCTTATAATTTAGGGATTTTTCAAATCTTATAATTTAGGAATTATTATTTTTAAAAAAAAAATAATATTTTATTTAATTATAACTATGTCCACATTCACGGTACATCCAGGAGTTTCAGACCCCGTCAAGGGGTTTCGTTTCAACATAGCTCATACCCGTGTAGCGGGAACTTCGGTTAAAGGAATTTCAGTTAATTGCTACGAATCCACGACAAAAGGTAAAATTAGTTTAGGTACTAAAACATTATCTAACACTCAAATAGTTACATATACCGACACTACTGGTGACGCCCAGGGCTCGGTTACCCAGTCTATATTTTCAGCTCTTACTGATCACGATTTTACCGAAGATAGTGAATTGTGTCCCATTTACGTGTACTTTGAGAATGCTAAAGAGAACACTGTTTATGAAGCTACGTTAACATTTACAGTGTCTACCGCGGGAGTTGAAACCCAAGTAAAAGGAATAACCGCTGGTAGAGGCCGTGGCGAAGCATTGCCAGTTATGATTGCCTCACCAGTTGACCCTGTCTTTATTTTGGATAAACCTTTACAAGTAACAAATAAGAAAGTATTAACCGTACTTTTAAAAAATGCTAATGTTCCTATTAAATCAGTTGTTTTTGATGTCCTACCTGTATCACCTGATTCGGTGGGTGTAACACCTTCAAGTGTAGTTAAACAGTTATATGATCCACTCCTAAAAAGAACTGGCGTTATTGCGACAAACGCTGGATATAAATTTGAGATTACCAATTTAGATTTATCTGGTAGTGGTATAGATTTGGAGAATGACGACGTGCAGCAATACACCGTTTCAGCCACGGTTATACCTATGAATAATTTAGAAATTTCAGCAGCTGAATCAGTGAGCCAGGTTTACGCGCCTGCTCGCATAAATGCTCCATTTATTGAGTATGTTGCCCAAGCTGATACCGCTATTAATGATTCTACATTGGCATTTAAATTTAAACCACCATCCGATGTTTTAGCCTTAAAGGAGTCTGGTGTCCAAATTTCAAGATATATAATTACAGACAGAGATGGAAACATTTCTGGACAAGATAGTGATAACAGCGGAAACAAAATTTCTGACACTAGTGGAAATGGGGTAAGATTTTGGGTTGATGCTTGCGGCAACTTCAAAGATACTAGCGGCAATGTGTTGATCGCTAAAAAAATTGGCGATATATATACTTCAGAATTAGGCACTCTAGATGGTTGTGGTAACTACTTGAAGAACTTTTCTTTTCCAGCCACATTAAAGGGTAACAGTACAATTTCTAAAATTGGCATTACCGCGGTTGGAACTGACAATACAACCAGTTTGACCTCTTATGTTGACATTAGTTTCAACGGCGATTCAGCGAATGGTATGTTTGTCGCTCCAGCCACTCCTCTTATTACTGGTTCATCCGTTGATGCCTGTGGAAACATTACATTAAATGTAACTGGTGCCACGCGCTCATTTGATGTCAGCTTAAACGTTCCCGTCTATCCCACTGATACATCCGGCAATATATCTCAAAATGCTTCTGCGTACACTGGTACTACTGTTACTTCAACTGTGTCACCTTTAGAGTATGGATACAACAAAGCGAGAAAGTTTAATGTGAAAATCCCAACTACAGCTTTTTCAGGCAATCTAGGAGATGCTTTTAATATGGCAGTAAAAATCCTTGATGTATCAGGAAATTTCTCAACCGCTTCTTCAAAATTTACATACACTAAGCAAATTCCTGCCGATAGACCCAATTTTTTATTTAGAGAGGTGAATGATTCCAATGGAAATACTAAACTTTTAATTGCATTTGACCAGAGCGGAAATCCTTTACCAGGACTTGGTTTAGGTAATCTAGATCCAAGTGCCAACCCAAGTGTTGAGCTTGTCATTTCCAGAAAAGCGGCAACTGCCAACGCCGTTTTCGTGACAGAAAAGACACAAACAGTACCTACAGAAAGATATTCTGTTTTGCAGTCTGGCGTTTCCGGAGAACTTCTAGACATACCAGTTTTAACCGCTGGAGAGCAAGTGAGTGTGATTGGAAGAATCATTACCAAACAATTGGGAGGAACAAGCACATTCAAATCTCAAGATTCCTCTGGGGTTATTTTTTCAGCTATTAGTCTCACAGGAAAGGTTACTGACTTTGTCGCGTTAAAAACTGATATGTCAAATAATTCGCTAGATAGAAAGTTGGTATTTAAATTTAAGTCTCCAGTGGCGGGAGCTCCATTAAATAACTACAACATTGATGTTTATGTGAATGACTATGTTAACCCCGTATATTCTGGTTCCATTGATGCAAGCGGCCAACCTTTTGCTGCTGCTCTACCTGCCAAAGAGCACAAAATAACTTTAACAAGCAGTGGTGCAGTGGGTGCGCCAGGTCCGTACAATGGTCGCGAGACACTTACAAGCGCCGATGCCTCTTTCAATATTACTGGTGCTAATTTCACATGGGGAGATATAGTGAAAGTAAAAGTATCATCCATTGGAAGAGTGGACGCAAACGCTCGTCTAGGCGCTCCCGCTGAGGCCGAGTTTTTGATGGTTCCCAACGCCCCATTGACTTTTTCTGATGTGTCGTTTAACATGGATGCTTCATTTAATGACATTGTTTCATACACAATTCAACACAATGGATCAACTATTAACAATTTAACATCAATGAGCGTTTTTTGGGAGAATTTGGATCCAACTGCTTCAGATATGACTGTTGCACCCACTCCTCTTTCATTGTTTAACTTCGACAAGGCTCAATCCATCACCGCATACAATAGAAACGCCGGAGATGTTTCTGGAAATGATCTTTATTATGCATACCCTAAATTAAAAGACTCTAATAATATTATTGATACGAGACACAATAACCCTGAGTTCTTTAAAGGAACTTTTACAAGATCTGGATCAGCCATGCCAGCAACTAGCGTTTTAAAAGTGAAATACAACACCGGAGCATTCAAAGTTGACCTTAACGGAAACCTCAAAGCAACTCCAAATCAAGAGGGTTTAAAGGCTGTTTTATCCATTATTAATGGTGAGAACCAAGCCTCAAATAGCACTTCAAAAGTAACAGATTACAAAATGCAAATGGCATAATTTTCAAATGAATGAATTTAAGGAAAATTAACTTTTATGTTATTTATTTTATTGACATTATAGATTTTTATATAAAATATTTTATATAAAAATAAGACGATTTGAATCAATCGTTTTATTATTTATAATAAATTTAGTAAAATTATTAGATGGATGTAAATTGAGAAAAATTAAATTACACATTATTTAGTGCGTTTGATTAGACGATATATTTTCTCTATTGTTTTTTTTATGTTTATATATATTATAATGCAAGCTCAACTAGAATACTTGGCAAGCGTTGCGAAACAAATGCGCGCTCAAAAAATTCAGAATGCTATTAACAAACATAACTCTGCTGTTAGAGAAAGAAACCTTCAAGAAGCTGCGCTTGCTGCTCAAAGAGCAGCTGAAGCAGCTCAAGCGGCTGCATTTGCTGAAGAAGCACTTGCCACTCAAAAAGAAGCTGAAGCGGCACTTGCCGCTAAAAGAGCAGCCGAAGCTGCTGAAACTGCTTCATTGGCTGAAGCTGCTTTGGCTGAAGCTGCGCGTAGAGAACAACAACATCAAGAAGCTGCTATTGCCGCTCAACAAGCTGCTGAAGCTGCTTTGGCTGAAGCTGCGCGTAGAGAACAACAACATCAAGAAGCTGCTATTGCCGCTCAACAAGCTGCTGAAGCTGCTTTGGCTGAAGCGGCTCATAGAGAACAACAACATCAAGAAACTTCAATTGCCGCTCAAAAAGCTGCTGAAGCCGCTTTGGCTGCAGCTGCTCTTAGAGAACAACAACTTCAACAAGCTGCTGAAGCCGCTTTGGCTGAAGCTGCGCTTAGAGAACAACAACTTCAAGAAGCTGCGATTGCGTTGGCTGAAGCTGCGGAAAGAGAACAAAGAATTAAAGAAGTTGTATTTGCTGCAAGTAACAACGCCGACGCTGCATTGGCTGAAGCTGCTAATAGAGAGAAAAAACTACAAGAAGAACTAATTTCTGTTCAACAAGCAGCTGCGACTGCATTGGCTGAAGCTGCTCATAGAGAACAACAACTTCAAGAAGCAGCAGCTGCCATTCAAGTCGTTCAAATACAACCTCCAGTTGTGGTTGAAGAGGTTGTTAAAGAGGTTGTTAAAGAGAAAAAACAAAATTTGTTATCTTTAAATGGAATGTTTGCAAAAGCTTTATTACAACCTATTAAAGCTTCACATGAGTTGCCTCCTTTGCCTGAAGTTGTTGATGATTCCAAAAGCAACTCTAACATAGGATTAAACTCTATGTTCGCAAAAGCTTTCGTGCAATCTACTAAAGCCTCACCCGAGTTAACAGCTTTACCTAAAGTTGTGGATGGTTCCAAAAATGTATCTAATGTAGAATTAAACAGAATTTTTGCAAAAGTTTTCTAACTTAATTCTTAAATAACTAAAACATTATTTCAAGTTTTTTAATATTTTTTAGTTGTAAATTCAACTTTTTCTCCGCGTTTAATATTCAAAACTTTACAAGTTCCGCCAGGCATTTCAATAACTAATTCTCCAGTTCCAGGATAGTGTTTACATTCTTCTGTTTTACAAGGTGGACAATTGTGATGTATTTTTGTTATTTTCCCATTATGTACGAAAATAACATCTAATGGAACTATGCAATTTTTCATCCAGAACGAGGATTCGGGTTTATTCATAACAAATAATAGAGCGTTAAATTCACCATTAAACTTTTTACCCATCATTCCAAGCTGTACTTCTCTCTCAGTTCTCAAAACTTTTGTTTTAAATATGTGTTGATTTATATGTGTTTGAATATACATATATAAATCCAAGATTATATTTTATGTTCGCTCTTTGTTGGTATTGATATTCTGTTGTTGAATAAGCTGTTTCATTTCATCAATCTCTTTAGTTTGAGTGTTTACAATATTCTTGGCGAATTCTCGCACCTTAGGAGATATTAAAGGTTTGTCAAGCAAATTTTTACTAGTAAACAACGCCATATCATGATGTTCAATCATTTCTCTCAAATAGTTGGTTTCATTAACTGCAATTTGTTTTCTATAGAGCCATAATGAAAGACCAAAAAATAATAATAATGGTATATAATATTTTATACTGACAATTTGATTATGCATGTCATACATAAGGACCTCTAAAATTCCCATAATAAACGCCATAACAAGTGATATATAGATTTTACTTAAATTATTTGTAATGTTTGCAACATCATTAGTCATAACATTGGACATAATAAAATAGTTTGTTAAAAATCCGGTAATTATCATATAACTCACCGAATAACTTAAAGACATTGACATCATTTTCATCTTATATTTATTGTTATATTATAGGGTTATTATATTTTAATGTGTTGATTTTAATGTTTAATTTTTCTGGTTACATTTTTCTTGGATTTTGCGATAAAACTGCGAATTTTGGATTGTTGTTCACAAATCATGTCAACAATGTCTTGAAAATAGCTGCGAAATTCCTTGCGCATTTTTTTGATATCGTCAACGCATATCCATCTAATTTCGGCCTTTTCAAAGATTTTCGTTCGTTTAATGATGGCGACATCAAGACGCTTCTGAAGAAATCTTTGATTGTTGTTATAATAATAGGGTAATGCGCGATCATAATCCATTTTGAAGATATGCATGCGGTAAGTTCCATGACCAGAACTTTTATAATCAATGTTGTATGTTCCATTGCTTTTTAACATTTTAGACAAATCTGCGTCGCTTCCTAAAAATCCGGTTAATTCTTCTCCACCTTCACGAATTGCAGTTTGAATATAAGTTTCAGAATTATCAGTTCCTCCGCCAAAATCGCTCCATCCAGGTGTATCGCAATAATCATGCTCTTTTCCGAATAAAAAGTATAATTTTTTTTTATGAATGCAAGTTGGTAATATTCCAGCGCCCATAAATTATAACAATATTATTTTTCTCTGTGCGAAATATATGAAGAATAAAACAATAAGAAGAAAAACAATAAGAAGAAAAATAAACAAAAGATGGCGCATTAATAAGACAAAATCAAAGGTAACAGAAAGACATAACAAACCCCGAATTCATTTTATAAAGAGTAAAACTCCGAGAGATATTGAACGCGCTAGTTTGGCAATTGCAAAATCATTAAAACAACCTAATTTTGCGAGTGGAATTAAGAACCCAATACAGAATCATGTTATGGGATTTGGTAAAGCATCATCTTATGCACCAACAATTAACCAAGATTTGGTGACTTTAAAATCTATTCCTAGAGAGAAAATCTCAGACTGTAATAATTCTCGTGCATTTAAATTAGAAGAACCCTTAAAAATAGCGATCCCGGGATCTTATTATGGCAACAATTGTCATAAATATTCTACTCCAGAAGCACAAAAATTTTTATTACATAATCTCTCAGCAAATAAGCATATAAATCCAGATATAATAATTCCTCCGATTCAGATACAATCAAATTGCTGGTTTAATACAATGTTTGCCACTCTTTTTATTAGCGATAAAGGTCGCAAATTTTTCCATTATTTTCGCGAATTGATGATAGAAAGTAAACAGGCAAATGGCACACCAATCCCTGAAAAACTTGCTGATGCATTCGCTCTTCTAAATTTTGCCGTTGAGTCTGCATTAACCGGTTCAAAATATGCATATGAATTAAATACAAATAGTATTATTAAACAGATATACGAAAGCATCCCGGACAAATATCATAAGATATATCCTTATGTGGTTGGTGTTGATGCAGCAAGTAATCCAATAAGATATTATGGAAGTATTATAACCTATTTAGACGAGCATTCTCTGCAGTTTTTGTTTATTTCGCAATTAAAAACAGATTGGAGGAGTCGTGTGGAACCTGAACTAAGCAAGTTACAACATAAACCACATATTATTATATTAGAAATATTTGACGATGAGTCAAAGAAGATTGAAAAGCCGGAGAATTTTGCAGTGTTAGGAGCTGAATATAAGTTGGATAGTTGTGTTATACGAGATACAACACAGCAACATTTCTGCGCGACTATAACTTGTGAAGGGGAAGAAATGGGTTATGATGGAATGAGTTTTCATAGATTGGTTCCGATGAAATGGAAGGATAAAATAAATGATGATAAAAAGTGGGAATTTGAAGGTTCCAATAATACAGATGGAACACCATTAAAATGGTCATTTAAAGAAGGATATCAATTATTGTTATATTATCGTGTTAAATAATGTGACCAATGCGGTTTATTTTTTTTATTTTCATATATTAGTATGACTTTAACAAAAAAAATAAACTACAAAAACCATAAAACGAGAAGATACCGAGGAGGAATGATACAAACTTTAAGGGGGATGTTAAATAGAGGACCTCCTCCTCCACTTGTTCCGGTTACTCAAGGTACAAATGTTACTTTTTCTGGGACGCAAGTACCAAATCCTATTTTAAAGCAACCTGGAGAAGTCCCTCCATCAATCTTGCAAACTGATGTAGGACAAAGGCTTATAGGTTTTATAGACCATGTTAAACAAACTTTAAGAAATAAAGGAAAAACTGCAACGGATGATGAGATTAGAATGGGAAAAAACGCAATAAATATGACTGAAAAAATGTTTGACTATCCGGAATCTTCAAATTTGGAAAATTATATTCTATTAACCACATTTTTTGAAAATTCTGCAATTTCTCCTTTAGTTTTAGCATTGCAACAAACTTTACAACATAGGAAGGGCAGATTTGATAGAGAAGAACCATATGATGTGTCTCAAAATTTCCAGAGTCCAACTCTTAATAATGAAGATGGTAAAATAGGTCCTAGGCGTTTTCTTTCTCTCATGGTTTTATCTTCAAGAATGTGTTTAAAGTACAAGTTAAGGTCAAATCCAGAGTGTGAATTGTTTGCAAGGTTAAATGAATTATTTCAAGGAGGAAACGGACCAAATTTTAATTCTGCTAGTATAGCTAGGGTGTTTAATGATTTTATAAGAACAAATTCTGCATTTACAAATCATTATGTTAAACGATTAATAGATGGAGAGAGAATGTATGAAATTTACAGAGGAAATTATTTTCAAGCTGATAGAGAGTTATCAAAGCAATTAATAAAGGCAAGATTAGACAAATGGTTAAAAATTGTTCCAACAAAAGATTTTGTTGTGGATGTCCCAGTGTCATATTTGTTCAACAAGTATTCAAACAAAGAGAAAGCTAAGTTAAATAAAGACTCTGCCATATGCGAAATGGTGGCTGAATTTAATGAAAAGATAGGAAAACCGACTACAATGTATCCATTATTACCGCCATCTGCGTTTAATATTGAACAAAATGATAGTATTGATTTTGATAAAATCAATGAATATTTATACAAGATATCGCCGCCTGCAGTAAAGAAAAGAGCTGATAAGGCTCATAAAAAGTCATTAAAAAAGAAAAGTAAGTTAATGGGACATTAAAATATGCATAACTATTATATGAAGCGTTTGTTTCATACAATAATGGCAACCGTGTCATTATTTGCCGCGGCAACTTTGGATTTAAACATAGCAAATACAGCAGTTTGGTTAAGCGGGGCGTCATATTGCGGAATGGAAAATTACAAGACAATGCAGTTGGCCGGCCCGGCAACAAATTTTCAAGTAACAGATATTTTATACGATGAGGAGACAGATTTGCAGGGTTACATAGGATTATTGAAATTAACAAAGACCATTTATGTAGTATTTCGGGGGTCATCTTCAAGATTAAATTGGCGTGCGGATTTTGAGATAATAAGAAGAGACTATGATACATATCCAGAGTGTGATTGTTCAGTTCATACAGGGTTTTATAAAGCTACAGAAAACTTGAAAGACTCAACAATATATGCAGTTTCAAATTTAAAGAGAGAAACGGGATATAAAACGGTTATAGTAACAGGACATTCATTAGGTGCAGCAATTGCGCAGTTAATAGGAATGGAATTATTTGCGGTGAATATAGATAATGCGGTGTATAATTATGGACAACCGAGGATAGGGAATAATAAATATGCCGAGTTTGTGAATGAAATAATAAAATCATTTTATCGTTTTACGCATGATAGAGACATGGTTCCGCATATTCCGCCGCGGGATGTTGGTTACCTACATTCGTGTAGGGAGATTTTTGAAGATAAAACCGGAAAATTGAAGGAATGTAGATTGGCGGACTGTGAAGACCCCGAGTGCGCTGACCAATATCGCTTGTCGCAAACAAAGGCTGATGATCATAACTATTATCTTGGTCATTTCTTGGACTGTGCTAATAGCACCAGCACTTATTCATTATAAGCATCTTGTAAAAACTTGAACGCGGTTAGCAATAATAATATTGCTGTTATTATTTTGGTATATCTAGATGAGACATACTGCTTTAACCACGCTCCAAGAAACACTGAGAAAAACAAGCAAACTAATATAACATTTCCAGCGTAATAATCTATTTGTTTTCTTTTATAAAACTCCCAAACGCCGAATGCAACTACTGGGAATAATTGAGAATATAGTGCAGTTCCTACCATAGTGTCATAACTACTAATTACTCCACTTAATGTTAGACCAATTAAAATCGCCCCCGGCGTGACCTAAACCCGTGATACCATTTATAATGCCTGAAAGTATTCCAATAATTATAAAAATTGCTGTATTGTTCATCTTATTTTATAACTATAAAATAATATGCATGATGTATATAATAAATATAATTAAAGTCGGATTTGTTTTTCAAAGAGGCGCATTATCATCCTTTTTATATTTCAATAATCCGGCCAACTTTTTTATCGCAAATAAATAAGAAATGTAGGCGGCAATTGCACCAATTATTGCTCCACAAACTACCTGCATAAATGTGTGATTTTTATATTTAATTCTCTGATATCCGGTATTTATGGATATTAATAAGTAAATTATAGAGAGAACTGGATTCTTTAATGCTAAAAATATAAACACTGTAGAATAAAAGACACTTGTTGCGTGTCCAGAAGGCATTCCATATCTATCAAAACTTATTCGTTTTCCGTGTGCAACAGACGCATTGAATATACTGAGGTCTTCTGATGGTCTGGGTTGTTTTATTAACTCTTTTAATATGATATTTATTATCAAATTTAACACATACCCAACAACATAAACTGATAATAGAGTTCCTTTAGTTCTTAATAATATTATAGTTGATGATAATAATAAAAACGGACCTAAATAACCGATGTAGTCAATTGTTCTTTTAATAAATCCTAATATATCCATTTTATTATATATTATATAACAGTGATATAAAAAATGGTTATTATATAACATTTTCATTAGTATAGTATTAGTATTGGTACAAGTTTTCACTTATAATCGTGACGCACCAATCGCACCCATTTAAATTTACAACATTTCCTCTGTCATCAAGCAATTTTATTCTGAGTCGGCTTATATTTACTGGTCCAAAATAGATGCGTTTATTATCTTGCATAGAACCACCAAATTCAACATTCACATCACCTGTTTTCATACTACCCAATTTAATAGGAAGAATTGCAAATGTATCGGAAACTACCGGCGATTTTAATTTGTAATTATATGTTCTCTCGTTATTCTTAATAATTTCATTGATAGAGTATAACTGAGATTGTGTAAGAGTTCTAGGGGCGCTTGGTAATACCCTAGGAGAAGCCGAATAAGTGGCGTTTAACTTGTCTACTATTAAAGTTCCTGCATCTTCGTCATTTTCTAGCTTGATGCTATTAGCATAAACATTTGAACCTATTGGGTTTGCTGGGACACATATATATGGAAGATCTGGAGAATAATAACTTGGCAACTTTAATACTTTTGATGTTTCAGTAATACCAATCAATCCACTATTAATATGATTTTGATTGAGGTCGTCAATGACTAATATAAAATATTTTGGACCATATAATTCAAGAATAGCAATTGCAGGATTACCACTCTTTTTTACATTTTCAATTGGAACTCTATAACCAAGAACCCAACCAAGTGTTTGATTTACAGCCATTGTTGAAGCGCATTGTGTATTACAAGACAAGTCTGATGTTACATCAAAAAATGTTATTATTGTTCTCTCGTTCACTGTCAATCCATTATATGTTGCACCATATAAATTAAAAATAATTTTACCACTGTTTGGATTAATATAAACAGGGACAGTAGGCGTTACAGGAATTGCTTTTATTGGGCTAATTGTGCTTGTGTTAATACCAGCCAGGTTTATGCTGTCTGTTAAAGCCGAAACAATTGTAGTATTTGTATAATTACCAGATTCAATAGATATTTTAACACTTGTAATTGGCGCTCCAGTATCATTTACAAAGGTTAACCAAAAACAAGTATTTCCATATAATTTATCAATTGTGTACCATGTATATGGAATGGAAAAGGAATATAACCTGAGAGAAAGAACATTCAATAATGGTTCAGACAATTCTAATGTGTAATCACTTGCAGTTTCACTTGGACTTGTGGATTGTCTATATTGACTGTCTAGAACAATAATCCGCGATGTAGTATTTTTTAAATTTGGATTTAATACATCTTGAGAAACTGGAATATTAAATGTATCAGAAACACCAAGATGTTCTCTCTTCATTGGAAAATGATCGTTGTTGAAAACATCAATTTTTTGTTTTCTTTCAGTTATTTTGTTTTTCTGAACACTATCTTTTTGATGTAAAGCTTCATTCTTATACCAATTATCGCTTTGCTCCCTCGCCGGCCCCAATTCTGCGGTAATATGGTCTTCTTCATTTTCTAATTCCTCGGCATAATTTATTAATTCAGCTTTCATATCGCGAAAAAAATTAACCATATCTGGGTTTTTTTCTTTTGTGAACTTTTCAATATATATATTTGTTTTTTCATTGATTTGATCAATGTCAGGATTATCTAAATCAAGAATAGTTAATAATTCAGAAACGGTATAATTTTCAATGTTTGTGTCAACTTGTGGCATTTATATATTGTATATTATTATTTTATATTGAAATCGGGATACTTTGTTGGTCATGGTGCTCTTTTTTAAGTTCCTTTTTTTCAGCGATTTCCTTTTGAAAATGAGTTATGAATATAGCTTTTAATTCCTTTTCTAGATTCATTCCTGCAAATAAATCATGATTCAAAAGCTTTTCCGGAATTGTCTTAATGCCAGAGCCTCTTTTTAAGTGACTCTTTCCTTTGAAAAGAATGTTGTCCAATGCTTTTACGATTCTGGAATTAGATTGCTTCAATTCATTTCGGCTGAGTCTGTACCCGCCCTTATAAACATAAGCGTTGTAATTTGAATCTTCATAAAAACGGTCGCGCCTAGTAAAATTGTAGTTTGGAATGTTTTTTATCACACCAATCCCTTCTATTTTATTGCGAGTATTGTTCATTTCCACTACAAATACGATAGAACTTTGAGGGATTTTTTGAGACAATGGAGTTGGTGCACAATAAATACAGCCAGGAAATTTCTCTCGTTCACGATATGAACAATTCTCTTCCCAAGTTTTTGCATTAAATCTTGTTGAAGCTATTGTAGTCATTTTTAAATACAAAATTAATATTGAGATTTATATGTCAATTTTTATTCTAACAATATAAATATTATCATGCAATCAATTACGACCATTTCAAAAGCATTTAATAATAAGAATCTTAAGAAAATTGTTAATGTTTATCAATTAAAATATAAGAATAGTGTTGCGCAAGGTCTAGGCGATTATATTCGTGGTTGTTTTTGTCTTATGCAGATATGTGCAATGTTAGGATTGACCTTTGATATGGATTTGACAAATCATCCCATGTCAAAATATTTGATTCAAAACGAAACAGAATCAGAGAAAAAATGTGATATAAATTATGCTGATGTGTCTAGGTATGAAAACACAAATTATATTCCCATAAATTCTACAACATATAGTAAAAATTCTATTAATTTCTTTATTGAGTTTGTGAACAACTTGAACGCTATGGGTTTATCTGAGAATTTCTTTACATTTTGTCATAGTTTTCCGATATTTGATGTGCAAGATATAGGTCGCAAATTTATTCTCAGTAAATTATTACCTAATGAAATGATGCAAACTGCTATAAAAGAGCGACTAGCGCATCTAGAACTTATTCCAAAAAGGTTTGCAGTTATTCACATAAGAAGTGGTGACAAATATTTGATGAACAATGGAACTTTAAATTCATTTGTTGTTAAAAAAATAGTAGGAATATTATCAAAAAATATGAAATCAGGGACAAAGTATTTGATTTTAAGTGACAATAATCAAATAAAGTTGATTTTGAAAAAGATATTCCCGCAAGTAGTGATTCAACTTACAAAGATTACACATTTGGGTGAATCTGCGAATACAGATGATGATGCTGTTATGGAGACCTTGTTGGATTTTTATCTTATGTCAAAAGCATTTCAAATTATCAGTTTCTCTCCTTATAATTGGGGGTCTGGCTTTAGTCAGTGGTGTAGCGTTTTATATAAGATACCTTATACTAAGATTCAAGTGTTGGACAGGTTATCTTAAAGCGTCATTTTTTTAAAGTTTATTTTATTAGGGTCTCCACCAACATGAAAGTTGTGGCTTCCGTGAAAGTATTTGATTTTATCAAATTTCATATAATTATTTGGGCCGCAAAAATAAAACAACAATTCACCCCATAATGGTAAGTCACCCCATCTAAAAATATAGATATAATCAGCCGTCTTTACCTTTTCAATATATTTTTGAGCAAGCTTATTTATTCTCAAACGAGAAAGGTTTAGTCCAATTACATTTGTATAAGGACCTGAGGGTCGGTGTTGTATAATTGGTGTTGTTATTTGTATGTTTTCTTTTATAAATTGTTCAGTAAATTTGTTTAATCCGTGCGTAACAAAATCATGGTCTCTTGTCCACGCGCCATAAATGGCTGTTTTATTTTGAAGATGATAAAACAATTCTGGAATATTAAATTCAATTATACAGTCTTCATCAATGCGTAAAATAAGGTCATAATCATTTACAAAATTCCAAAAGTCTACAAACCAAAAAGAACACATATGTCTATAATTTAAATCAAATGCCTTGGTTGGTTCAAAGAATGATATTTCGTGTTTATCATCTTTGAATGCATGTTCTTTAATGCATATAAATTTTAAATTGAGGTGCGGTGTAAATTGAGATATATATTTCTGATGAGGTTCTAAAATATTTCCCTCATGAAAGATGAGTATATCAATGCCATGAAGAGAACCTAAATTATTAGCAATTGAAATGTTGCGTTTTATAAGAGTGTTGTATTGTTGCAAGTTTTGATAACCTCTGGTTAAAACTGCTACTGCCATTGTTTTTATAACTTCTATTTCTTGCATATAAATTGTGCTTTTTATTAAAATGCACAATTTTACTCATTAACCACCTTTGAAAAGGTGGTGCCAAATGGATTCTAAACCAGAACTTCACGGGCCTTATCCTCCAAGCACTGATACCTTGGCTTGTTCATCTGCTCCACAAGGACGGACCAAGGAGTGCAACCCTGAAGTGCATCCAAACCCTTCTCACAGAAGAGGTTGAGAAGAGCGGGGCTAAACCCAGACATCATGCTGACATTCTTTTGAGAGGAAAGACAAGGGAATCCGGTAGTGGATCGCAAATTCCAGAAGAGAATGTGTGGAGGCTTGAAAGGAGTTCCCCAAAGCCTTTCGCCAGTTTCAGCATACTTGCGCTCCATAGAATCGTAGAATGTCTCCATGTTCTTAGGGGCGCCGACATTGGGGTCATCAATCTGCATATCCGAGAAAATCGCGAGAACCATACCCTCAACCTGGTCGGGTGTCAGCTTCTTCTCAACAATGGCGTCAAGAATGCGGTCAAAGGCTCCGTGGAAGTTGGTGGAATAACCGACCTCGCCATTATGGAGAACGCGAATCATATCCACAAAGTTGTCACATCCATCAAGATTATGCCAAGTGGGATTGGTGCTGAAAGACAGGACGCGCTTACCAAGAACAGACTTCTCAGCGACACGACATCCAAGAGCCATTGCAACATCACGAGGGTCACCGTCCATGGAACCAGAAAAGTCCAACATTGCGACCATCGGACCAAGTGCTCCAGTCTGAGTTGCATTATCGCGCCACTGGGAGTTAAGAAGGTCAATCTCAATCTGTACATCTGGTGAAGCACTTCCATAGCGATTCCTCTGGATGAGGTCGCGAGCCTGAACCGTGAAGGTATTCAGACCGAGTCGCTTACCCTTCATCTCCACCTCGCCAGCCGCGGCCTTCTTGATGCGAGCGGTAAAGTTCTCGGCACACTGAATACGGTCCTCCTTCTCAGATCGCTGAGTGCCATCCTTCTTCTTGTTCAAGAAGGCTGTCTTCTGCTTAGAGATGGTAATAGAGGTCGTCTTTGAGTGGTCAATCTGGGACCAAGTTCCGTCGCACTGGTGAATCTGGGTGGTGTCAAGAGCGCGATTCAGATTAGCAAGGAGTTTACGGAAGTCCATCTTGGCCTTGTTTATAGCGCGATCTATCTGTACATTAGTCTTTGCAGTCTCAATATACTCCTTGAAATACACAACGGCGAGCTCATCAAAAATCCAACCAAAACGGTGCGACTTGGCGCGAGGCACCCACTTGGCGGCAAGTGACTTCTTCTCGGCGGTGGCATCAATGCGAAGCTGACCTAGGAGAAGCTGGAATGCATGCTGCAACAAAGGATCGGTCACTGACAATCCCTTGTACTTGCAGTAGTTGCAGAAATACTTGATATCCTTCCAAGAACCATAAGGATGTCCGTCGGATGAGACAAACTTAGCCAAAAGAAACCGAGCAAGCTCTGGATAAAACTCATTCCAAACCAGAACCTGCATGTATGCAAGGGAATACTCCCCCTTTCCGTCAATAATGTCACGAGTGTGACCAACCATTTTATATGCTACCGTCATTAACTCTACAAACTTTTCTCTGGAAATATCCTTACTCGCAGTAAGATTG
>Ga0214921_10003804_pt1 | contig 22809 bp, 22 predicted proteins | sample LL1505_MetaG_FD_177992 | JGI IMG/M metagenome (GOLD analysis project Ga0214921, IMG submission 177992) | Freshwater microbial communities from Lake Lanier, Atlanta, Georgia, United States - LL-1505 | ecosystem: Environmental > Aquatic > Freshwater > Lake | place: USA: Georgia | collected... | reverse complement strand
TTGATCATCACCACTCTGCCCGCCATGGTTCTGGCCCAGAAAGGGCTGCCCAGCTTTGGATTGGTCGCAGCAACCCTTATCGGTGGAACTTTGGCCGCTGGGGCATCGAATGCATTTAATATGGTGATCGAATCCGAATCCGACAAATTAATGGCACGTACATCAAAGCGTCCATTAGTAACTGGAGTAATTGGCCGAACACAAGCCACAGTGTTTGCATGGGCTATAACGATTATCTCATTGGCAATCTTTCAAATCTTTACGACAACTCTTGCCACGTTACTTACTGCGCTCGCTATTTTTTATTACGTAATCATTTACACAATAATCTTAAAACCAAATACATCTCAGAATATTGTCTGGGGCGGAGCAGCAGGGTGCATGCCTGTCTTAATTGGCTGGGCCGCAGTGACAGATTCACTTACTTGGGTACCTGTTGCTTTCTTTATGGTGATCTTTTTCTGGACTCCTCCGCATTTTTGGGCGCTTGCCATTAAATATAAAGATGATTACTCAGCAGCTGGAATACCAATGCTTCCCTCTGTTGCAAGCCAATCAATAGTCATCAGCCAGATGTGGTTCCATACAATTGCAATGGTTGTTTCATCGGCTGCCATGATTCAACTAGCCCAACTGCCGGTGTGGGTTCTCTGTGCAACGGTTTTTCTAGGTGCAGTATTTACCTTCCAACTCTTTGCACTCAAAGAGAACTCTGATAATTACAATAAAGTTGCAGCAGGAATCTTTCACTGGTCAATAACGTATTTGAGTTTGCTCTCGGTCTTGCTTGTTGTGGCTCAGCTGTTAAGTGCTTGAGTTAAATCTTTTATGAGATCATCGACGTGCTCAAGGCCAACAGATAGTCGCAGAACAGATGGCGTAATGCCCATCTCTGCCTGCACCTCAGGGCTGAGGCGACGATGTGTAGTCGATGCTGGATGAGTAATGAGCGATTTGCTATCGCCAAGGTTGTTGGAGATATCTATAACGCGTAGTGAATCCATCAAGCGGAATGCATCTTTCTGTGAACCTGCGAATTCAATGCCGATAGTAGTTCCGCCAGCTTTCATCTGCTTCTTAATGACTTCGCGATCTGGGTGTGAAGCAAGTCCTGGATAGCGAACGCTCTTTATTTCCTTGCGCGTTTCCAGGAACTCAGCAATTTTCTGGGCATTTTCACTCATACGAGTAACGCGAAGTTCCATCGTTTCTAGTGATTTCACCAGAACCCACGCATTGAATGCGCTCAGTGATGGACCAGTGTGGCGGGTAAAAGGAATTAATTTTTCATAGATGTATTCAAAGGAGCCAAGAAGAGCGCCGGCCAAAACGCGACCTTGACCATCGATATGTTTTGTAGCCGAATACATAACGACATCTGCGCCATGCTCGAGCGGTTTCTGTAATACAGGTGAAGCCATAACGTTATCGACAATCACTGTTGCGCCAACTTTATGCGCCAAATCTGAAACAAAGCGGATATCTACAATTTCAAGCAACGGATTACTTGGCGTTTCAATAAATACTGCTTTCGTTGGCTTGGAGAGCGCCTTTTCCCAAGCAGCTTTATCGTTTGCCTTGACAAGCTCGTAAGTAACGCCCCATTTAGGCAAGATCTCGGTGATAACAACGTGACAAGAACTAAACATCGCTGCAGATGCAACGATGTGATCTCCAGCTTGGACCAAACATGCAAGAGAAGAAAACATGGCAGACATTCCTGACCCCGTCGCTACACAATGTTCTGCTCCTTCGATAGCGGCAAGGCGCTTTTCAAACATTGCAACGGTGGGGTTATGGAAGCGGCTATAAAGGAAGTGATCTGTCTCATCGGTAAATGAATCAACTGCTTCCTGTGAATCTGCGTAGGTGAATCCGCTATTGAGATAGAGCGCTTCGGAAGTCTCGCCAAAGCCAGATCGGGCTAAACCTTCGCGCACTGCAGCGGTCTGTGGATTGATTTCCCAATCAGGTTCGCGACGCTTTGGATGCTCGTGATAGCCCCAGACCTCTTTACTCATAAGCCCACCTTAACCATTTCTTAAGCGCTTCCCAAGATTGGAAGGCTATATTGCCCACATGACCGCTTTAGCGATATCTGTAAAGGATTTAAGCAAGAAATATGAGTCGGGATTTGCAGTTTCTCATGCAAATTTTGAAGTACCACTAGGAACTATCTGTGGATTTGTGGGACCAAATGGAGCCGGAAAGACAACAACAATTCGCATGCTCCTTGGATTAATCACGCCAACTGGTGGCACTGCACAGGTATTGGGCGAATCCATTACGCATCCTGAAAAATATCTCTCCCGTGTTGGCGCGATGATTGAAGGACCAGCTTTTTATCCCGCTTTATCAGGAGAAGAAAATCTCAAAGTGTTAGCAACGCTGGGTGGCTATCCCATCGAACGAGTTGCAAAACTTATTGAGACGGTGGGTCTTGCAGGTCGCGGTGGTTCGAAATATAAGACTTACTCACTTGGCATGAAGCAGAGATTGGGTATTGCAGCAGCTTTACTTCCTGAACCTCAAGTCTTGGTACTTGATGAACCTACAAATGGATTAGATCCCGAAGGTATTCAAGAAGTGCGCGATCTTCTCAAGAAACTTGCCAGTCAAGGAACAACTGTCTTTGTTTCTTCACATTTACTTTCCGAACTAGAACTCATCAGTGAGTACATCGTGATGTTACGCAAAGGCGAAGTTGTCTTTGCCGGATCTATGCAAGACTTATTGATGCAGCAACAACCGGTAATTTTGGTAAAGACTAAATCACCAGCCGATTTAAATAAGATAGTTGAGATTGCACATGCCGATGGCCATCGAGCGACAATCAGATCTGAGGTTGCACATATTGAAGGCCCTGCTGAATGGGCCGGAACACTTAATAAGAAGGCTTTTGAAGCTGGCATTCTTTTAACGCAACTATCACCACAACTACCTAATCTTGAAGAGACATTCTTTGAAATGACTGGAGATCGTTCATGATTCGCGTCATCTTTGCTGAATGGAGAAAACTGCGCCGCCCAACTCTCTTCTTCGGCACTTTGGGAGCCGCGCTATTTTTCACTGGACTTACAACCACATTTCTTTACTTGATGATTGATTCTGAACAAGGTAACTCTGATCGTGGTCGGCGCGTAGGGCGCGAAGTTCTCAATCTCGCTGGAGGTTCTGTTTATGGATTTGCATCTGTCGGCGGACTACTCGGGATTATCGCCCTCTGCGTATTTGCTGCTCAGACGTCTCAGGAGTACACCTACGGAACGCTTCGCAATCTTTTGGTGCGCCAGCCAGGTCGACTGCGCATATTAATGGGCAAATTATTCGCCATGAAACTCTTTGCGCTAATTCTCGTATTGATTACAGCAATCGTCAGTGTTTCTCTATCAGTCGCACTTTCAGATAGAGCAAAAGTCACCACTGATCTCTGGTTCACCTCTGATGGATTTCACGAAATCGGTAAGACTTTCTTAAATGTCACAATTTCCGTTATTTATTTCGGAATCGTGGGGATGATTCTTGGCTTATTACTGCGCTCACCAATATCTGCAATCTCTATCGGAGTTCTATGGATTCTCATCATCGAGAATCTTTTGGGAGCAGTGAAGCCTGTATTCCTCGATTGGATGCCAGGAAATCAGCTCACCACAATTGCACAGGGCGGTAGCGCAGATATTTCATATTCGCACGCGCTTACTCTGGGAACTTCCTATGTAATCGTGGGGGCGATAGTCGCGGCTTTCTTATTTGTTCGAAGAGATGTGGCTAACTAGCGACACTAAGGCGATACCCGCGTTTTAGAACGCAGGCTCATTTATTCTTTAACAATGCGCCGCGGTAATTCCTTCTCCAGAAAGAGCGTGATGTGCCTTGCAATCATTGCAAGCCTCACAGTTGCGGCCACCCCTGCCATTGCAAAGCCCAAGCCAACGCTGGCAGAAATCGAAGCGGCAAAACAAGCAGAAGCTGCCAAGAAGGCTGCAGCAGATGCGGCTGCAAAAAAATTGGCGGCAGCAAACCTCACTCTCAAACAATTAACTGCACGCGCCAACGCAGCACGCGCGCTCTATCTCAAAGCGAAGAAAGAGCTCGATATTGCAACTGCGCAAGCGATAGCTGCTGCAAAACATGCGGCCGAGACTGCTGCTGCAGTTGAAGAGGCACATCGAGTCATTGGAAAACTTGCAGCAAATGCTTACATTCTTGGTGGGAATATGAGTGATATCCAACCGCTGCTCAGTTCTAATGGCCCTCAGGACTTGGTAGATCAGCTGTCAACACTTAATACATTGGGTGCGCGTAATACAACCGCGCTTGAACGATATAAGGCGGCTGAAATTGTAGCAAAGGCTGCAAAGAAGAAAGCTGATGAGGCGAAAGCTGTTCAAGAAGTTGCTACTGCAAAAGTAGCAGCCGCTAAGAAAGTTGCAGATGATGCACAAGCTCTTCAGCAGAAAGAGGTAGATAAACTTCGGGCCGTTCAAGATAAGTTGATGAAGGAACTTGCCAACGCAAGAAATGTTCGCATCACTCTTGAACAACAGCGACAATTGGCACTTCTTGAAGAAAGCCAAGCGAACACTGCTGCCAATACGATTAACCAGGCAAAGGTTTGGCCTGATCTTGGCTTTCAGGGAAGATCAACAATTCGTACAACAGAAGCGCAGCGTTTGGCAGCAGTTGCATATGCAAAGAAGCAAGTACTTGCACGCAAGCCATATATTTGGGGAACTCAGGGACCTAACTCCTTTGACTGTTCTGGACTTGTCTTCGCTGCTTACAAAGCTGCAGGTCTTGATTGGCCAAATTGGGATCGCCTTAACTCTGCCTTGTATTCAGGCTATACAAAGCATGTTTCACTCAATGAGCTTCAACCAGGAGATCTCCTCTTCTATTCATATAAAGGCACAATCTCAACAATTCATCACATCACCATCTATGCAGGCGGCGGAATGATGTGGGAGGCAAATTCAAAGAGTAAGGGTTTGATCTACTCCAATATTTACAGCGTGAAGGGGCTTATGCCATTTGGTGGCCGGGTCTAACCTTCACCTATGACCGATGCAATCGTTGCAATTCGCAACGCTGTAAAACCACATCTTGCTCGACTTGAAGCGGGCGATCGCGTCCTGGTTGCAGTCTCTGGCGGAGCAGATTCACTTGCACTGGCTGCAGCAATTCTCAAAGAAGCAAAAGCATGTGCAATCACTCCGATTGGTGTGACGATTGATCACCAATTGCAGAGTGGATCAGCTGCACAAGCAGAACAAGTTGAGAAACAATTGAAAGAGATGGGTTATGACAAAGTTATTTGTAAAAAAGTTGTGGTCTCTACTAAGTCCGGCATCGAAGCTGGCGCTCGCGATGCACGCTATCAAGCTCTTAGTGAATGCGCTTCGCAAGAGAAGGCAACGAAAATCTTCGTAGGTCACACTCGCGATGATCAAGCTGAAACTGTTCTCTTAGGACTTGCACGTGGTTCAGGCACTCGCTCTTTATCGGGTATGGCAGTTGAAAATGGAATCTATATTCGCCCACTACTTCAGATCACACGGACTGAGACTGTCGCTGCTTGTAAAGAAATTGGAGTCGAACCGTGGAATGACCCACACAATGGCAATACAGATTTCTCACGTGTAAAAGTTCGCACCGAAATTCTTCCCGTGATGGAGGAGAAACTTGGACCTGGAATCGCAGCTGCACTCGCTCGAAGTGCTTCAATTCTGCGCGATGATGCTGATGCCCTCGATGAGATTGCTCAGAGTGAGATTTCTCGCTCTGATCTCACAAGCCTTGATTGCGAGCATTTATCCACCTTGGCGCGAGCAATTCGCTCCCGAATCCTGAGGGCCGCTCTCTACGCTGCTGGCGCCCCTTCAGGCTCAATTACAGCCGATCACCTCGCTGGCGTTGAGGCGCTCGTCACTTCCTGGCACGGTCAAGGGGCGCTGCACCTTCCCGGTGGTGTGAAGGTTGAGCGAATTTCGGGCAGACTTTCGCTCTTAGCCCAGCCTAAGTAATCGAGGAGCGGACCACGTGGATTTAGCAACAGTCGGAAGCGATGTTGAAAAGGTAATTGCAACAGAAGAGCAACTTGCAGCAAAGATTGCTGAACTCGCAGCACGCGTTGATGCAGATTACAAGGATAAAAAGGTACTTCTCGTTGGCGTTCTTAAAGGCGCAATTATGGCGATGGCAGATCTCACACGCGCCATGCAAACTCATATCGAGATGGATTGGATGGCTGTCTCCTCTTACGGTTCTGGTACAAAGTCAAGTGGCGTAGTTCGTATCCTGAAAGATCTCGATCGCGATATAACCGGCCGTCACGTATTGATTGTCGAAGATATTGTCGATACCGGCCTGACGCTTTCTTGGCTCAAGGCCAACCTTTACTCTCGCGGTGCGGCTTCAGTAGAAATTCTTGCAATTCTTCGTAAACCAGAAGCTGCAAAAGTTGAAGTCGATGTGAAATATGTCGGCTTTGATATCCCTAAAGAATTTGTTGTTGGGTATGGTCTCGATTTTGATGAGAAGTACCGAAACCTTTCATTTATCGGTGTGCTTGCTAAGCACATGTACTAAAAAGGAACTTCATGACTTCCCAGAACCCATTAAATAACCCGCTCAATAAGCTGAAGAAAGCTACCTCCAAGAAGGCGGGAAAATCCTCTGGAAATATGTCTGGCAAGAAAGCGCTGCAGACTCGCTCCCAGAAAATTTTTCGTGGTCCGCTTTTCTGGATTATCGTGGCAATTTTCGCCGTCACAATCTTCGGTCAGATCACCAATGCGGCTAATCGATATACCGAAATCAAGACTTCTCAGGCTGTTGATGCAATTTCAAAGTCACAAGTTGAATCAGCGGTCTTAATCGATAAATCTCAAAAGATTCGTCTGATTCTTTCGAGTGGAAATACCATTAAAGGTGCCACCAAGGTCGAGGCATCGTATGTAGCGCGTCAGGAACCAACTCTTGTTGATGCACTTACCGCAAATCCACCTGTAAAAGGATGGAATGTAAGCGTTCCTACACAGTCATTCCTTACTTCTCTCTTCTTCACCTTCGGACCAATTTTGATTATTGGTTTCTTGTTCTTCCTCATGATGAGCAATGCTCAGGGCGGAAATAGAGTATTTTCATTTGGAAAGTCACGCGCAAAGTTGCAGAACAACGATGTCCCTCAAAATACCTTTGATGATGTCGCAGGTGCCGATGAAGCAATTGCAGAACTCGAAGAAATTAAAGATTTCCTAGCTGACCCAGAAAAGTATGCACAGTTGGGGGCAAAGATTCCTAAGGGTGTACTTCTATACGGTCCTCCAGGAACAGGTAAGACTCTGCTTGCGCGTGCAGTTGCAGGAGAAGCGAAAGTACCTTTCTATTCAATTTCTGGTTCTGACTTTGTAGAAATGTTTGTTGGAGTTGGTGCAGCTCGTGTTCGCGATCTCTTCAATCAGGCAAAGGCCAACGCTCCAGCAATCGTTTTTGTCGATGAAATCGATGCAGTCGGACGCCAGCGCGGTGCAGGTCTGGGTGGGGGACACGATGAACGTGAACAAACTCTCAACCAACTTCTGGTAGAGATGGATGGCTTTGAAGCAAATGGCCAAGTAATTCTTATTGCAGCAACAAACCGTCCCGATGTTTTAGATCCCGCACTTCTTCGCCCGGGTCGATTCGATCGACAGATTCCAGTCGAGCGGCCTGATCTCAAAGGCCGTGAAGACATTCTCAAAGTGCATGCGAAAGGTAAGCCACTTGCAAAAGATGTTGAACTCGTTGCATATGCTCGTCGCACACCAGGTTTTACAGGTGCAGATTTAGCAAATGTACTTAATGAAGCAGCGTTACTTACTGCTCGTGAAGGCCATAAGACTATTACCTATTCGCAGATTGATGAAGCAATCGATCGTGTGATGGCTGGCCCACAACGTAAATCACGCCTCATGTCTGAAGAAGAGCGTCGCGTGACTGCCTATCACGAAGCCGGCCACGCACTTGTTGCATATGCACTTCCTCATACAGATCCAGTTCATAAGATCACGATTATGCCGCGTGGTCGTGCGCTCGGCTACACAATGGTTCTTCCCGATGATGACAAATATTCAACAACGCGCAATCAATTACTTGATCAGTTGGCATATTCACTAGGTGGTCGCGCAGCAGAAGAACTTATCTTCCATGATCCTTCAACAGGCGCGTCTAACGATATTGAGAAGGCAACGGCTCTTGCACGTGCCATGGTGACTCAATATGGAATGACTGAAGCAATTGGTGCAATCAAGTTAGGAACCGATGCATCCGAACCATTTATGGGGCGCGATTACGGACATCAACGCGATTACTCAGAGAGCGTTGCATCGACTATCGATGCAGAAATTCGCAAATTGATTGAGAAAGCACATCAAGAGGCATATGACATTCTTGAAGAGAATCGATCTATCCTCGATGAGATGGTGCTTCAATTGCTTGAGAAAGAGACTCTTAACAAAGAAGAGATCTCAACAATATTTGCCAAGGTGAAGGCGTGGCCAAACCGTCCAGCATGGACAGGTTCACCCACACGACTTCCATCGACGCAACCTCCAGTCGAAATTCCTGAACGAGTAGTACCTGCAAATGATGCTGCTCCACGTAAAACTCGTCGCGTTAAGAAGGCAACTTCTAGTGACTGAAATTTCTCCAGTTTCTATGGGGCCACACGATGGACGTGCAGCGCATCCATACGACCAGCAGCGAGCTGAAAAAGCGGTACGCGAACTTCTCTTGGCGCTCGGTGAAGATCCAGATCGCGAAGGTCTGAAAGAGACTCCTGCCCGCGTTGCGCGAGCTTTTAAAGAGAACTTTGAAGGGCTATGGCAGAAGCCCGAAGAAGTATTAACCACCACCTTTGATATCGGACATGAAGAACTTGTCATCATTCGCGATATCGAAGTATTTTCCCATTGCGAACATCACCTCACGCCATTTCATGGCGTTGCACATGTGGGCTATATCCCTAGCGGAAAAATCACCGGGCTTTCAAAGGTTGCCCGCCTCGTAGATCTCTTTGCCCGTCGACCTCAAGTACAAGAACGTCTCACAACACAAATTGCTGATGCGCTTGTTGAAATTCTTAAACCCATGGGTGTAATTGTCATTATTGATTGTGAACATCTTTGTATGTCAATGCGCGGTGTGCGTAAATCGCAGGCGCGCACAACTACATCAGCTGTGCGTGGAGTTCTACGAGATGGCGCAACTCGAGCTGAAGCAATCAGCCTTATCACGAATCGTTAACTCACATGTTGGTGATGGGCATTCTCAATGTCACCCCTGACTCATTTGCCGATGGTGGACTCCACTTCGACCAAGCGCAAGCGATCGCCCATGGCATCGCAATGGCTAAAGAAGGTGCTGACATCATCGATGTCGGCGGCGAATCAACGCGTCCAGGCGCTGATCGAGTGTCTGCCGAAGAGGAACAAGCACGTGTCATTCCAGTAATTCGCGAGCTTGCTTCACGGGCAATCGTGACCAGTGTCGACACGATGCGGGCATCAACTGCAAAACTTGCTATCGAAGCTGGCGCAACTTTCGTTAACGACGTCAGCGGAGGTGCTGCAGATCCGCAAATGTTTTCAACAGTAGCTGCTTTAGACTGCCGATACATTTTGATGCATTGGCGGGGTCATTCAAAAGATATGAATTCCAAAGCAATCTATAACGATGTTGTTTCAGATGTCATCAACGAAATTTCAGTCCAAATTCATCAAGCTATTTCTGCAGGCATTAAGCGCGAGAAGATCATTCTCGACCCAGGAATCGGATTTGCTAAAGATGCCGACCATAACTGGGAAATCCTCAATCGCATCGATGAATTTACTGCTCTGGGTTATCCAGTTCTGATTGGCCACTCTCGTAAACGTTTCCTTGGCGGAGATAGTCCAGCCGACCGCGAGGAAGCAACCGTCGAAGTAACGAGATCGCTTGTAGGTAAAGGTATTTGGGGAGTTAGAGTTCATGGCGTGAAGGCAAATGTGAAGGCAGCTCACTCATGAGCGATCTGATCACCATCAAAGGCATATGGGGTTTCGGGTATCACGGCGTCTTTGATCATGAAGCTAAAAATGGTCAAGATTTCTTTGTTGATCTTGAAATCCATCTCGATTTATCTCGAGCAAGTATTTCGGATGAGCTTTCAGACACCATTGATTATGGTGCGCTTGCAGATGTCGTTGTCGAGGAAATTACTGGCGAAAGAGTTCAACTCATTGAAAGGCTAGCTGGGCGAATCGCCAATCGCATTAAAGCGGGGCACTCCGAAATTTCGAAAATCGCAGTCACTGTGCATAAACCCAAGGCCCCTATCTCAGCTCAAGCGACTGATATTTCAGTAACAATTATTCGATGAAGGCAGTAATTGCACTGGGTGCCAACATTGGTAGCCCTAAAGAGCAGATGGATATAGCAGTTGCAATGCTGCGCAAGTCCACCGAATTCATCGCAATCTCCTCGTATTACAGAACCAAACCTGTAGGTGGTATAGCGCAGCCCGACTACATCAATGCAGTCTGCCTTATTGAAAGTGAATTACCTGCACTTGATTTACTTTCACTTCTGCACGGAATTGAGAAATCATTAGGAAGAGAAAGAATTGAAAAATGGGGACCGCGTACTATTGATCTCGATCTCATTCAATATGGGAATCTCTTAAGTAAAGCTGATGAACTTGAACTTCCACATCCCCGAGCATATGAACGACGCTTTGTCTTAGAGCCCTGGCATGAGATTGAACCCGATGCAATCCTTCTTACCCATGGGAAAATCTCTGAGCTTTTGGCTCATCTGCCATAACGCTTTAGACGCAGCTGCTGCCAGGCGTTAGAATTGCGCTACTGCCTGCCCGGTACCTGAAAGGACTGGAGCCATGAAAGTAGTAACAAATGCTCGCGAGCTTCCTTCTGCCTGCGCATTTGTTCCGACGATGGGCGCACTGCATGCTGGGCATGTTTCTCTCTTTAGAATCGCCAAGAAATATAGCGACAACGTTGTTGCGAGCATCTTTGTGAATCCACTCCAATTCGAAAGCGAAGAAGATTTAGCAAAGTATCCGCGCACACCCGATATTGATATTGAGATTGCAGCCGCTGCAGGTGTTTCGTATTTGTGGCTGCCTCACCAATCTGAGATTTATCCAGCAGGTTTTGCACAGCATTCAGCAGGCCCTCTCGGTGATATGTATGAAGGTAAATCACGCCCTGGCCACTTTGATGGAGTCCTTACCGTAGTTCGTCGACTCTTTGATCTAGCAAAACCACAATGGGCAATTTTCGGAGAGAAAGATTTTCAACAATTACAACTTATTAGAACAATTGCTGGAGATATTGAAATTATTGCCGCTCCAACAATTCGCGAGAGCGATGGCTTAGCGATGTCTTCACGTAATGCCAGACTCTCTCCGGAAGGACGAAAAGCTGCACAGATTATTTATAGAGCGCTCACTGAGTCTAAGACCGAAGCACAACTTCGAACTATCTTGGCGAGTGAGTCCGCCTTTACTCTCGATTACGCAGATTTTATCGATGAGAAAACTTTTGCTCGCGCTCAATCCACCACACAAGATCTCCGCGCGATTGTTGCTGGGTGGATAAATGGAGTGCGTTTGATTGACAATATGCAGATGGGAAATCCCGTATGAAGCTACTAGCGCCTCCACCTGGGTGGACTGCATCTGCCGATGTCATCGTTGTTGGATCAGGTATTGCTGGTTTAACTACTGCATTGCAATGTCGCACATATGGACTTTCAGTATTACTTGTTACTAAAGCACGCGTCGATGAAGGTTCCACAAAATGGGCGCAAGGCGGTATTGCAGCTGCCCTTGGTGATGGAGATTCACCGCAAGCGCATGAGAAAGATACGCTTGTTGCCGGTGCAGGTCTCTGCGATGTTGATGCAGTGCGCGTACTAGTTACCGAAGGCCCTGAAGCTGTTCGAAAATTAATTGAACGCGGAGCTATCTTCGATAAGGAAGCAAGTGGTGAGATCGCACTCACTCGCGAAGGTGGACACTTACGCAATCGCATTCTGCATGCAGGGGGAGATGCGACAGGCGCAGAAGTTTCTCGTGCACTCCTTGCAGCGGTACAGAACGATCCCGAGATTGAAGTTGTAGAGCATGCACTCGTGCTCGATGCGCTTAAGAACGATATTGGCGAAGTCTGCGGAGTAACTCTCCACGTCATTGGAGCCGGAAGTCGCGATGGTGTGGGTCGTGGATTAGCACGCGCTGTAGTTCTAGCCACTGGTGGGCTCGGTCAAGTATTTGCGCAAACGACAAACCCATCTGTTTCTACTGGTGATGGTGTCGCGTTAGCACTGCGCGCAGGTGCAAAAGTTGCAGATGTTGAATTTATCCAATTCCATCCAACAGTTCTATGGCTCGGTGAAAATTCAGAAGGACAGCAGCCACTTATTAGTGAGGCTGTTCGCGGAGAGGGTGCATTCCTGCTTAACGATAAAGGCGAACGCTTCATGCAAGCTATTCATCCGCTTGCTGAACTCGCCCCTCGCGATGTTGTTGCCATTTCCATCATGCGCGTGATGAATGAAACCGGCGCGCACCATGTCTGGCTCGATGTTCGCCACCTCGCAGGTTTTAAAGAGAGATTCCCAACTATTTACGCTTCATGTATTTCACACGGTATTGATCCGCTGAAAGATTTGATTCCGGTATCACCTGCATCTCACTATGCATCTGGGGGAGTTCGTGTAGATCTCAATGGGCGCACAAGTGTGAATGGCCTCTATGCCTGCGGTGAGACTGCTTGTTCTGGAGTGCATGGAGCGAACCGTCTTGCTTCAAATTCACTTCTTGAAGGCTTGGTCTTTAGCGCACGGATCGCTGCAGATATTGCTCGACACCTTCCAGAAAAGAGTGAACCAGTTGAGAATGCATCGCAGGCGATTCTTCTTGATCCCAATGTTCGTCATGAGATTCAAGTGAGTATGAGTCGTGGCGCTGGAGTACTTCGCTCTGCCGATTCACTTCTGAAGACAAGTTCAGATCTCACTCGTATCGAAGATAAGAAGAGCACCGAGCCCTGCGTTGAAGCATGGGAGACGACCAACTTATTCCAGCTCGCTCAAGCAATTCTTAAAGCTGCCCTTATTAGGCAAGAGACTCGTGGTTCGCATTGGCGGGAAGATTTTCCAGAGACAAGTGATTTATGGAAGAAGCGCATAGTGCAGCAGGTAGATCAAAAGGGGTACTGGACAAGCGGCTATCAGGAGGTTGGTAGTAAATGATTGATCGCGATTTAATAAAGAGAGCTTTGGCTGAAGATTTACAAGGTGGCGAAGATATCACTTCAGTAGCCACAGTCTCTGGAAGTGAAAAAGTTGTTGCAGATTTTGTAGCACGCAAAAATGGTGTCGTTGCAGGAATTGATATGGCGCGCGCTGTACTTGAAGAAGTGGGAGTTACAGATATTGCAGTTCTTGTGCAGGATGGCGCTGCCGTAAAAGCTGGAGATATTGTGATGACAGTGCGTGGAGATACTCGCGCAATCTTGTTGGCCGAACGTACCGCGCTTAATTTCCTCGGACATTTGAGTGGAATTGCAACTCTGACTCGCACCTGGGTCGAAGCAATTGCCGGAACTTCCTGCAAGATTCGCGATACGCGAAAGACAACTCCTGGAATGCGTCTACTTGAAAAATACGCAGTCCGTATGGGTGGAGGAACTAATCACCGCATGTCACTGAGCGATGCAGCGCTTATAAAAGACAATCACATTGCAGCCGCAGGTGGAGTGGCACAAGCTTTCTCCAAAGTACGTGCGAAGTATCCACATGCAGAGATTGAAATTGAAGTAGATACCTTGGAGCAGTTACGTGAAGTTCTACCACTCAAGCCAGATCTGGTGCTGCTCGACAATATGACTCCAGCACAATGCGCAGAAGCAGTCACTATCGTTAACGGCGCCACACAACTCGAGGCTTCCGGTGGAATTTCACTGGAAAGCGCCAAGTCATATGCAGTAACAGGTGTGAATTATTTAGCGATTGGAGCCCTGACCCACAGCGCTCCAGTCTTTGATATCGGGCTAGATCTGAGAGCGGAGTAATTATGTTATTAACAATTGACGTCGGAAATACCAATACCGTGCTCGGCATCTTTGATCACGATCAACTCATCAAGTCATGGCGCGTAAAGACTGATCCACGCACCACTGCTGATGAATTGTGGCTTCAATACAGCGCACTCGTGAGCGGTTATTCACTTACTGGACTTGCTATCTGCTCAACAGTTCCAGCCACGCTGCGCGAACTTCGTACCATGATTGATACTTATTTCAGCGAACTCGTTACAACCATCGTTGAACCCGGAACTAAAACAGGCGTTCAACTCCTCGTTGATAATCCTAAAGAGATTGGTGCTGATCGCATTGTTAATACACTTGCAGCGCATACTCTCTATGGTGGTCCAGCAATTGTTGTCGACTTCGGGACTTCAACTAATCTCGATGTTGTATCTCCTAAAGGCGAATTCTTGGGTGGCGCACTGGCACCAGGAATTGAAATCTCTGTCGATGCACTTGCAGCTCGCGCAGCGCAGCTTCGAAAAGTTGAATTAATTCGCCCTAAAAGCGTAATCGGTAAGAACACTGTTGAAGCTCTTCAATCCGGCACCATCTTTGGATTTGCAGGACAGGTTGATGGTCTCGTAGATCGCATTACCGCCGAATTGGCTAAGGATTACGACGATGCGCCCACCATTATTGCAACTGGTGGCCTTGCCCCATTAATCATTGGAGTATCTGAAACTATTGATGAGCACGAGCCAGATCTGACTCTTATCGGTCTTCGCCTGATCCATGAGAAGAATCTCTAGTTAAAGAAGAATCGCTGGTTAAAGAAGAATCACTAGCTAAAAAGGTAGACTCGCAACACTATGACAACTAATAACGCGCCCACTCAAGACGACGACCTACCCGAGCAACTTCGGATTCGTCGCGAGAAGCGCGCTAGCTTGATTGAGCGTGGAATTGAGCCCTATCCAGTTGCCGTACCCCGCACACATTCACTCAAAGAGATCCGCGAGAAATACGCAGACCTTGCAATCGATGTAGCAACAGGTGATATCGAAAGTCTCACCGGCCGAATAATTTTTAAGCGCGATACCGGCAAGCTCTGTTTTGCAACTCTGCGCGAAGGCGATGGCACTGAACTTCAAGCTATGTTGTCACTCGATAAAGTTGGTCAAGATCAACTCGATGCGTGGAAATCAGATATTGATCTAGGAGATATGGTCTCTGTTACTGGTGAAATCATCACCTCAAAGCGTGGCGAACTTTCAATTCTTGCAAACTCATGGACCTTGGCTTCAAAGTCACTGCGCCCGCTACCGAATGATCACAAACCGATGTCTGAAGAGACGCGCGTTCGGATGCGCTATGTAGATTTAATTGTTCGCCCTGAAGCGCGTGCAGCTGCACGTATGCGTCCAGCGGTCATGCGTTCGCTACGCGAAACATTTAACTCACAGAGCTTTATTGAAGTTGAAACTCCCATGTTGCAAGTAATGCATGGTGGAGCAGCGGCTCGACCATTTAAAACATTTAGTAATGCTTACGATATGGATCTGTTCATGCGTATTGCGCCCGAACTCTTCCTCAAGCGTTGTGTTGTGGGTGGAATTGAACGAGTATTTGAAATCAACCGAAACTTTCGTAATGAAGGTGCAGATTCTTCTCACTCACCAGAATTTGCCATGGTTGAGTCCTATATGGCCTACGGTGATTGGCGCACAATCGCTGATGTCACTCGCGCATTAATTCAAAATGCAGCGATGGCAGTATCTGGTTCACATGTTGTGACACATCATGATGGTCGCCAAGCAAATCTTGGTGGAACCTGGAAAGAGATTTCACTTTACGATGCGATCTCTGAGGGCGTCGGCGAACAGGTAACTGTGTTGACTCCTATCGAAGATCTTAAGAAATACGCCACAAAGCTGGGCATAAAGATTGACCCAAAGTGGGTAACCGGCAAGCTCGCTGAAGAGATCTTCGAACATGTCGCGCAAGATAAGTTGATTGAACCAACATTTGTTATGGGTTACCCCGTAGATACCTCACCACTTGTGCGCGCACATCGTGAGATTCCTGGCGTAGTTGAAAAGTGGGATCTTTATGTCGATGGATTTGAACTAGCAACTGGATACTCCGAACTCATCGACCCAGTCATTCAGCGAGATCGCTTAATTGAACAGGCGAAACTTGGCGCCAAAGGTGATCTCGAAGCGATGCAGGTCGATGAAGATTTCTTGCGTGCTATGGAATTTGGTGCGCCACCCATGGGCGGAATGGGTATGGGCGTTGATCGTCTTCTCATGGCTCTTACCGGTCTTGGAATTCGCGAAACAATTTTATTCCCTCTTGTAAAACCAGAAATTGATTAATGATGTTGGTTATTCGTCCAGCTAAAACTTCCGATGTCAAAGCGATTCGCGAACTCGTGGATTCGTATGCGGCACCGGGTCAGATGCTCGCCAAAGAGACAGTGACTTTGTATGAAAGCGTTCAAGAATTCACCGTTGCTGAATTTGATGGAAAAGTTGTTGGATGTGGAGCACTTCACACATTGTGGGAAGATCTGGCAGAAGTCCGTACAGTTGCAGTTGAGAAGAGTCTGCATAAACAAGGTATTGGTAATAAAATATTGGAGCACATCATTGAACGCGCTCGTGAAGTCGGTGTCGCAAGAATTTTCTGTCTCACCTTTCAAACTGAGTTCTTTGGACGCCATGGCTTTGTAGAAATTCAGGGAACACCCGTTGAGCCCGATGTCTATCAACAGCTGCTGCGCTCCTACGATGCAGGCGTTGCCGAATTCCTCGATCTCGAGTCAGTCAAGCCCAATACCCTTGGCAATACTCGGATGCTGCTCAATCTCTAGCCACTGGCGGGAATATCGACCCCATATCTGGGGTTCTATAACACGAGCATCAATCCACCTCGCGCCTTCCCTACGCTGGGTTATAGGCTTACGACAGATTCAGTTATACAGAAGGAGTTCCGCCCATGTTTGAGCGCTTTACCGATCGAGCTCGACGCGTTGTTGTCCTAGCTCAAGAAGAAGCACGCATGCTCAATCACAATTACATCGGCACTGAACATATCCTCCTTGGCCTCATCCATGAAGGTGAAGGCGTTGCCGCAAAGGGGCTCGAATCTCTTGGGATCTCACTTGAAGGTGTTCGCGCACAAGTTGAAGAAATTATTGGCCAAGGTCAGCAAGCACCCAGTGGACATATTCCATTTACTCCACGCGCTAAGAAAGTTCTCGAACTCTCACTCCGTGAAGCGCTTCAACTTGGCCACAATTACATCGGCACAGAACATATCCTTCTTGGACTTATCCGCGAAGGCGAAGGCGTTGCTGCTCAAGTTCTCGTCAAACTTGGTGCAGATCTCAACCGGGTTCGCCAGCAAGTAATTCAACTTCTCTCTGGCTACCAAGGTAAAGAGACTGTTGCTCAAGGTGGTCCTGCAGAAGGAACACCATCTACTTCACTTGTCCTCGATCAATTCGGTCGTAACCTCACTCAAGCAGCTCGTGAAGGAAAGCTTGATCCAGTTATTGGACGCGAACTAGAAGTAGAACGCGTTATGCAAATTCTTTCGCGTCGCACAAAGAACAACCCAGTGCTCATCGGCGAACCAGGAGTCGGAAAGACTGCAGTTGTCGAAGGTCTTGCACAAGCAATCGCTAAGAACGATGTTCCTGAAACTTTGAAAGATAAGCAGTTGTACTCACTTGATTTGGGTGCGCTCGTTGCCGGCTCTCGCTACCGTGGAGATTTTGAAGAACGCCTTAAGAAAGTTTTGAAAGAGATCAAGACCCGTGGCGACATCATTATCTTTATCGATGAAATTCACACACTTGTCGGCGCTGGGGCTGCAGAAGGTGCAATTGATGCAGCAAGCATCCTTAAGCCAATGCTGGCACGTGGTGAACTCCAGACAATTGGTGCAACAACGCTGGATGAATACCGCAAGCACATCGAGAAAGATGCAGCTCTTGAGCGTCGCTTCCAGCCAATTCAGGTAAAAGAGCCATCAGTTGCTCACACCATTGAAATTCTTAAGGGTCTTCGCGATCGCTACGAAACCCACCACCGCGTATCAATTACTGATGGCGCACTTGCAGCTGCTGCAAATATGGCTGATCGCTATATCTCTGATCGCTTCCTTCCGGATAAGGCGATTGACCTTATCGATGAGGCAGGTTCACGTCTTCGCATCAAGCGCATGACAGCGCCTGCAGAACTACGCGAATTCGATGAAAAGATTGCCAACGCTCGTAAGGCAAAAGAATCAGCGATCGATGCTCAAGATTTCGAAGGTGCGGCATCACTTCGCGATAAAGAGAAGAACCTGATTCAAGAGAAGCAGGAAGCTGAGAAGAATTGGAAGGCAACAGATCTCGATAAGGTCACAGAAGTTGATGAAGAACTGATTGCGCAAGTGCTTTCAGCGTCAACTGGGATTCCAGTATTTAAATTGACTGAAGAGGAAACTGCACGACTACTTCGTATGGAAGATGAACTCCACCGTCGCGTCATCGGTCAAGATCAAGCGATTAAGGCGTTGTCGCAAGCAATTCGCCGTACTCGCGCTGGTCTGAAAGATCCAAAGCGTCCTGGCGGTTCATTTATCTTTGCTGGTCCTTCTGGAGTTGGTAAGACAGAACTTTCACGCACACTTGCATCATTCTTATTCGGTGATGAAACCGCTTTGATTCAACTCGATATGTCTGAATATTCAGAGCGCCACACAGCATCACGTCTCTTTGGTGCACCTCCAGGGTATGTCGGTTATGACGAAGGTGGACAGTTAACCGAGAAGGTGCGTCGTCGCCCATTCTCTGTTGTGCTCTTCGATGAAATTGAAAAAGCACACCCAGATATCTTCAACTCACTTCTTCAAGTTCTCGAAGATGGTCGTCTGACAGATTCACAAGGCCGCACCGTTGACTTCAAAAACACAGTCATCATCATGACAACTAACCTCGGCACTCGCGATATCTCTAAATCACTAGGGCTTGGTTTTGCCAACGCGGATGATGATCTAACGAATTACGATCGTATGAAGGGCAAGGTTCAAGATGAACTTAAGAACCACTTCCGCCCAGAATTTCTCAACCGTATCGATGATGTCATCGTCTTCCACCAGCTCACCAAGGATCAAATTATTCAGATTGTTGATCTGATGATTGCTGGCCTCGATGAGCGTCTTAAGGCAAAGGACATGGGAATCGAACTCACACAAGCTGCCAAGGATCTCCTTGCGGCTCGTGGCTATGACCCACTTCTTGGCGCACGACCATTGCGTCGCGTTATTCAGCGCGAAATCGAAGATGCACTTTCAGAGCGCATCTTGTTTAGCGAACTCAAAGCTGGCGAAATTGTTGTGGTCGATGTCGAAGGCGAAGATGCTGAAGCAAAGTTCACCTTTAAGGGATCTGCAGCCGTTTCAACTCCCGATAGCCCCGAAGATCTCGCAGAAGCACCCACTGCTTAATTAACAGAGCTTAATTAACAGAGCTTAATTAACTGCGGGGCAGTGAAAACTTATTCCTACCTCGATGTTCAATAAGTCCATCATCGAGCAGTGTTAAGAGCGCTTTTTCAAGCTGCGATGGGACATCCCATAGTTGAGCAATTTGAGCTTTGGTAAGTACATCATTGTCACGTAACGCTTGAACAATTGTTCCGCGACATTGTCTATCAGTGCCGTGCCAACTCTGAGTGCGCTTTACCAGATCAGATTTGGGGTAATCCAGACTGCGCCAGGTGCAATCGTTGGCAACGGGACAGATTCCGCATTTAGGTGATTGCGATGTACAGATGAGTGCTCCAAGTTCCATCGTTGCAGCCGCCCACAGATGTGGATCTTTCTTGGGAATTAGCTCTTGATAACGTGATTTCTCATCTTTCGTTGCAGCCAATGTGGGGGTTTCGACGCCATCGATAATTCGAGCAAAGAGTCTGCGGATATTGATATCAAGAACAAGTGAGCGACCGCTAAAAGCAAAGGCAACCATGGCAGCAGCTGTGTATTCGCCGACTCCTGGAAGTGTGCGAAGTTGAGATTCTTCGCGCGGAATTACTCCCTTATATTCGCTGGTAATAACTTTGGCGCATTCATGTAACCGCAATGCGCGTCGCGGATAGCCAAGTCGCCCCCATGCAGTGATTACTTCAGCAGGGGTCGCTTTGGCCAGTTTTGAAGGAGTTGGCCAACGTTTCATCCACTCGATATAGACAGGCAGAACTCGATTTACCGGAGTTTGCTGCAACATAAATTCAGATGTTAAGACGCCCCATGCATCTGTCTTTCGCCATGGAAGATCTCGTTTATTCTTCTTAAACCAAGAAATAATCTCTTTTTCGAGCATTATTCGCCCGTAATTTTTACTCGCTGTAGCGCTTGATCTAAACGTGAAACTTCAACGATCTCCATTCCATCGATCTTTACATCTGATCCTGAAGGAACAAGAGCGCGCTTAAATCCCAGGCGATACGCCTCAGCCAATCGCCGCGATACTCCACTTACCTTGCGAATTTCACCGGCAAGTCCAACTTCACCGATAGCAACAAGATCTGCCGGAAGTGCTAAACCACGAGCTGCAGAAGCAACTGCAAGAGCAAGTGCTAAATCTGCAGCAGGTTCTGACATCTTCATTCCACCGACAGTTGCTGCATAGACATCGCGACCACCCACACGAATATGTGCGCGTAGTTCGAGAACTGCCAAAGTCATTGAGGTGCGAGCAGAGTCGAGCCCACTTGTGACGCGACGAGCGTTTCCAAAATCGTTTTCGCGTCCAGCGCTGACGAGAGCTTGGATTTCAGCAAGTAATGGGCGGCGTCCTTCGAGAGTAACTGTGACACATGTGCCTGGCACAGGTTCGGCGTGACGAGAAGTAAATAATCCAGTTGGGTCGAGCACGCTTTCAATTCCGGTATCGCTGAGATCAAAGCACCCAACTTCATCACTTGCACCAAATCGATTTTTAATTGCGCGGATTAAACGCAAACGCGAATGGCGCTCGCCTTCAAATTGAAGAACAACGTCGACGATATGTTCGAGTAGGCGAGGGCCTGCAATAGAGCCATCTTTAGTGACATGGCCAACGAGAAGAAGTGTGATGTCGCGATCTTTGCAGATGCGGATGAGTGCGCCAGCTACTTCACGTACCTGCGTTACACCGCCAGGAGATCCATCTGCAGTAGATGATCCAATTGTCTGCACCGAGTCGATGATGAGTAGCTCAGGTTTTACTGCATCGATATGTGCAATCACTGCACCTAAATCAGTTTCGGAGGCGAGAAATAATTTTGGGTCAACTGCGTTGATGCGTTCTGCGCGAAGCCGAACTTGTGATGCAGATTCTTCGCCTGATATGTAGAGCGCTGAAATTCCTTTTGCTGCTGTCTGTGCGGCAACAGCTAAGAGCAGCGTTGATTTACCGACCCCAGGTTCGCCGGCGAGAAGAATTGCAGCGCCGGGAACTAATCCACCGCCAAGAACTCGATCGAGTTCAGAGACTCCAGTTGCACGTGCACGAGCAGATGAGAGATCAACATCGCCGATAGGTGTTGCTTTTGAGGTGACAGAACCTGCAACAAGTGAGAGTTTCTTAGGTGCGGCAAGCTCTTCAACAGAGCCCCATGCTTGGCATTCGCCGCAGCGGCCGACCCATTTCTGGGATGTCCATCCGCACTCTGCGCAACGGAATGGATCCTTCTCAACCTTGGCCATAGTCGTAGGTTAGGGGAGAGCGCTGACTCTGGGCTCCTTGCCAGTGGATTTACCCAGTGGATTTACCCAGCGAAATTAATTGAGTTGCCAGAACGGAGGGCCCTCCCGTACCCTTAGGGCTTCGACCTAAGAAAAGTAAGGAAGGAGTTGAAATGAATTCACTATTCACTTCAACAACAGCAGGCGCTCGTGCGTCTGTTCCTTCTGCTGCTCATACAACCTCAACAACCACAGCTAAGCGCACCCATAAGCGCGCAGCTTGGCCCACAGCAACAAAGTCAGCGTTTTACGCCAACTTTTATGCAGTGGTTGAGGCCACAGGAGCTCTAGTCGAGTAATACCGATCAGACCCACAAGGGCCTCAAATCCACAAAGGATTTGAAGGTCCTTTTTTATTTTCCACTAAGGGACAAAAAAAGAAGAAAGAAACTCATTAGAGAGAAAAAGAGAGAAATAGAGAGAAGAGGTGAGAGCTATGACAGTTCTCTTCAGCGAACTACAGGTACCAGGCTGGGCAGATAGCGGCGAGAAGATTGGCTTGAAGGATGTGACCTTCACATATGACAACGCCAAGGCCTTTACCCTGCCTTGCCATCTAGCAGACCCTGAGCTCTTCTACTCTGAGACAGACCAGGGAATTGCAGAGGCGAAGGCGCTCTGTGGCACATGTCCGGTACGTAACAAGTGTCTCGATGGCGCGCTATCTCGCCAAGAGCCGTGCGGCGTTTGGGGCGGCCAATTGATTGAAGATGGCGTGATCATCGAACGTAAGCGCCGCGCTGGACGACCACCACGTCAGGTGATCGCCGCTGCGCGACTTATCGAGAGCCAGATCTAAGTATCGAGTTCTAAAAGGCACACCCACAGAGTGGATGGCGAGCAATCGCCACCACCTGTGGTTGCGCAAGATTTTGATAATCAATGACGGTGATCTTTCCAGCAACTTCTGTCCCACTTAATTCATCATTTGGTTCGAGTGATCGACTAT
>Ga0214921_10003803_pt1 | contig 22811 bp, 20 predicted proteins | sample LL1505_MetaG_FD_177992 | JGI IMG/M metagenome (GOLD analysis project Ga0214921, IMG submission 177992) | Freshwater microbial communities from Lake Lanier, Atlanta, Georgia, United States - LL-1505 | ecosystem: Environmental > Aquatic > Freshwater > Lake | place: USA: Georgia | collected... | reverse complement strand
CTCTGTGCCGTGTTTATCTTTCAGGCTAATGGCGCAAGTAAGAACTGAATTGGTGTCTTGCAAGTAGATCACTTCATTCATTGATAGGGAAATAGCCATCCACACCTCAGAGCCCGCAGCAATCGAAGGCAAGCAATACTGCCCTTTGCTATTTTGAATGTAATCATTGCGGACTTTGATTTGACCCATGCGCGCTAGTAGTGGTGTCTCTAACTTAATACGGACATCCTGGAAGGCAAGGCTAGATAAAAAGCCCATCTCCGCATCAAAGGATTCTGCTAAGTCTTCGACGCGCTCACCATACCAAGAATTACCCTGGCCAGCATTAGCAATCGCAGTCATGAGTTCTTCATTAAAGTCCACTCCAATACCGACCGTACTTGTCGTTACTCCGGCACTCGCTAACTCGCGCACTTGATTGCAAATTTGTTGGGTATTGATAATGCCGTGATTAGCCTGTCCATCGGATAACAAAATCACCCGACTCATCATTCCGCTATCGGCCGTGGGAGCCAGGGTTTCGGCGCCCTTGAGCCAACCCGCATGCAGTGCCGTGCCGCCATTTGCGCGGACCTCCGCTAAGCGCATAGGCATCAGAGTTCTCGCTAAGCGCACCGGCATGGTCTCTAGTAAGACTTCAATTGCCGTGTCATAGACCACTAAAGACACTTTGTCTTCATCGTCTAAGCGGGATAGTAAATCATGCGCGCAGCGTTTCGCTTCTTCAATTTTGCGACCAACCATCGAGCCCGAGCGGTCAATCACCAATGCGATGGCCAAAGGTGTGCGCTTGGTATCGCCGTTTTGTAATGGCGCGCGTAATCGCACGAGAAGATCCAAGCTTTGCTCAGCATTTTTAGTAATCACGCCTTTGCGTGGATCCAAAATGACTTCTAAGCCTTGGCCAGGCGCATTGTTGGTATTGTTTTGTCTATTACTCATTGTCTTTTTCCTTATTTTGCTTTGCCACGATGGCGATTAACTGATCAATTTTTTCTTGTAACGCTTGTCGTTCCTTGCGCCTATCAAGGCGTTCATGCTCTAAATCTTCGCGCAATCGCGCTCGCTCTTTGTCCAGGTCATACCGAATGCGGTTAAGTTGGTCTTGCATGGACTGGTTTATTTGATGGATTTGCGATTGCAATTGATCTAGGCTGTCTCGGGAGCTCGTAGCGCTTGCCATACTCATGTCTATACGTTGCGAATCCATGGCACTCGAAGACAAGTTCATGGATGAGAAGGTGTCCGATCGGCTAGCGTCACTGCGATCTTGCTTCCTAAAATCATGCTTACGATGATCCACCTCGCGCATGAGATTACGCTCAACTCGACTACGCCCTTCTACTCCCTCTCTCTGAAATGAAGCAACCAAGAGTTCGGCCATATTGGGCTTGTTGCGATTCATGACCAAGGTTTCTAACTGATGAATACTTTGGGTCATGAGATAAGGCCCGACCTTTTGCATCGGAAATCCGCTTTCAACCAAAAAGCGACCGGCCAAAAACTGCAACAGATGAATGTAGCCATACTGAGCATCTCGTCCGACACGCTCAGGACGCCCAACTAACCCCTCTGCGACGTAATAGCGCACGATGCGCTCATTGATTTTGTCGAGGTCCCCAGGCAATCCTAGGTAGCGTGCACTCTGACAGGCAAGGTTTGCCAAATCAGTGGCATTGCCACTAAAACTTTGGTGCTCGTTAATGAAAAAACCCATGAAACTCCCTTTATCTACCTTCAAAACCACTATCTAGCGTTTAAACCCGCTGTCAACATTACTATGTTGACATATAATACTGTCATCATTACACTAATGACTGGCAGTGTCAAGGGGTCTTTAACGTTTTATGAAGGTTTTTTTCTTTGAATTGAGAATACGGGGTCTGAGGCTCATGGAATGGGCCTTAAAAATTACTTTTTTGATTTCCAGCGCACGCCAGCACCATCTTCTGGGCTGCCGATGAATTCGATACCAGCTGTTTCGAAGGCTTTCTGTATTAAATCGAGTGTTTTAGCTTGTGCAGCTGGGACACCCTCACCGGTTTCTAAGCGCATCAGGGTCGAGAACGCAACGCCAGAAGCTTCGGCAAGCTCCTTTCCAGTCCATTTGAGTAATGAACGCGCGGCACGAATTTGACCACTTGTTATCAAGTAACTGTTACCTTATAATAGGTAATCATTACTCATTAAGAGATAATGATTATTTAAAATTGGACAATAAATATGCTTATTAATCATGATTTTACACAGGATCGTACTAAATACATAGGTGGATCCGATATCGGCGCCATCTTAGGCCTATCTAAGTTCCGAACCCCTCTTGAAGTTTGGATGGAAAAGACCGGCAAAGAAACTAAGCAGTCAGATTCACTACCCCTTCGCTTTGGATCCTTTGCAGAAGATTTTGTGGCTTCTGAATATGCCAGAGCCACTGGCTTTGAATTACTTCACGATGAGTCAATCTATATCCACCCTACTTACCCCTTTATGAGTGCGCATATAGATCGATTTGTTTTGGGTGACGCCATTAGAAATGGAATGGGTAACACTGCAAGCCGTCTCTTGGAGTGCAAAACAGCCAATCCCTTTTCTAGAGGCGAATGGGGAGAGCCCGGTACGGATCAAGTTCCGATGAGCTATTTATGTCAATGCATTTGGTATATGGCTATTACGGGTATTGAGCAATGCGATCTAGCCGTGCTCTTTGGTAATAGTGACTTTCGGATTTATGAAATAACGCGTGACATGGAATTAGAAGCGCTTGTAATTGAAAAGGCGCTGCACTTTTGGAATGAATACGTTCTCAAAGATATTCCACCTCCAGCGCAAACAGAAGGTGACTATCAGGCGCTCTTTAAAAAGAGTGATCCTTCTAAAACGATAGAAGCCAATCCAAAAACAGTCGAGCTCATTCGGCAGCTGCAAACTTTAAGCACAAAAAGTGGTGATGTGGACACTCAGATTACGGAAATCAAGCAGCACATCATGAATGAAATGAAAGAGGCTGAAGTACTGAGCTACCAAGGCAATGTGATTGCCACATGGAAGGCGCCAAAACTTAGCTTTCGATTGGATAGCAAGCGTTTGGAGAAAGAGGAAAAGGAGGTGTATGAGCGATATAAGATGCCGGTGCAATCCAGCAGACGCTTAGTGATTAAAAGCTTAGGTACATAGATAAAAGTTTAGGAAGAAAACAATGGATATGAATACAGCAGTGAGCTTACTAAATATCAAAGAAGACTTATTGGATGAAGTGAATGGCTTTGAGATAAACCGAAGGAGCGAAGGAGTGAATACAGAAACCTCTAATAGGAGAGCTAAACAAACCAGAATCAAAAGAGCTAAATCTGAGATAGGAACTTATGAAAATTTACTAGCATTTGCAGTAAAGAAATTGAGCTGTACAGCTAGTGAGCTGACTAGTTGGCTTAATAAACTCAAAAATACACCAGAGGCAGCTCAGCATAATGCTTTAAGGCTCATAACTAAACATGGTCTAGATCCATTTGCCGATGAAATTGCTATCCATCAATATGAAGATGGTCACTGGCAAGCGTTTATTACGATTGATGGATGGTCAAAGTTAATTAATAGCAACCCCGCCTTTAACGGCATTAGCTTTACGGAATCAGATGAACTAGTTGGAGGAGTCCCAGTATGGATGGGATGCACAATTTATCGCAATGATCGAGTAGTGCCCATTGAAGTTAAAGAATACTTATGTGAAATCCAAACAGAGCATAGCATTTGGAAAGAAATGCCTAGAAGGATGCTCAGGCACCGAGTAATTGCACAGTGTGCAAGATTAGCATTTGGGATATCAATACCGGAATCAAGTAATCAAGTTGACAGCAAAAAGATTAACTTAAAAGTAACGTTTAATTCCAATTCAAAAGGGGCCAAGACATGCCAAATGGATAAGTTAAAGGCCTACATAAATCTCTCCAACCAATAAAATCAAAAAATGGAGTACTTGCTATGAATATGATTTAGACTTAATCTTATTTTCTAAAGGTCTTGCAATGTCCTGGGTACAAAGTCGCGAAAAATTTGATGATGAGCAGAACCGTATATTTGACCGTATATTAGAAGACACTAGAAAGTCATGGTGGATTAAGGGATATGCCGGCACTGGAAAAACTCTGCTGCTAACCCATCTTGCCAATGAATATATAAATCTCGGCTATGAATGCGCTTATGTTACATACACTCACGCATTGAAAAATCTAGTAAATGATGGATTAAAAAAGCTTGGAAAAAATCAAAATAATCTACCGATTTACACTGTAGATTCGCTCAACTCTTTGGGTAAAAATTACGATCTCATTCTAGTTGATGAGGTACAAGATCTGCCACAAAAGAAGATTGAAAAATTACTACTGCGTAGTAAGAGATTTATCTTTGCAGGAGACTTAAATCAATCAATTTTTCTTAATTCAGCAAAACCAGATAAGATAAATAAATTACTTGGAAACCCAATGGTTGAAGAATTAAGGGATATATACCGACTTCCTCATGCCATCAGCTTTGCGTCACATCTTATTTACGCAGAAGCAGATTCTGCTGAAAATGCAGAAGTGGAATTTAAAGAAGATTCTTCAGTCAATATTGTGCATGCGAAAAATCGTAATTCGGAAGTAATGTGGATATATGAGCAAGCTTTAAAATTATCAAGAAAAACTGAGCCTTCGGCAATTTTATTTTCTAAGCACAAGGAGTTACAAGATTTTATTACTATCCTTTGCGAATCTAAGGGCCTCGGTTCGCCGCCAAAAATTGAGAAAGCAAAACTCGGTGGAGGATTTGACTATAACCTTTGGAATAAATTTCTAGAGAGAAAAGGGATTTCCTTAATGTATTTCGGTGGGGTTAGTGGAGGCCAAATCAGTGATGTCTCACAAAAAAGATTGATTTTGGCGATGACTTTACATAGTGCCAAGGGTTTAGGATTTAAATCGGTATTTATGCCCTTCATGACAGAATCAAGAATGACATGCCCATATCCACCATTAAAGAATAATGACGAATGGCAACGAAGATTTGCATATGTTGCAGTTACAAGATCACATCTAGACTTTTATGCCTCCTACACCGGGAAAAAAAATGAGATTTTAGATTTACTTGAAGATGAAAATCTTGATAAATATCTAAAGCATATAAAGGTATAAGATGCAGGATCTTAAAAATCTCAATTTACTATGCATATCAGAAAGTGAACTTATCCAATGGCAAGCTAGAGGCAGAATTCATTTGGCCACTTGCAGAGTTATATCCTCCGGTGAGTCAAAAAATGCCGCCCTATTTGCCCTTGCCCCCTGCCTAAGACTTGAAGATGCCAAGGGGCGCATTGTTGTACAACTAAAAAATTCTTGGTGCGATCATTCCTCTAATCATCCTGCTTTTATAAATACGCCTGTATTAAGTCTGCCCTGGGATTTAATTGAGGCTGTGGGACCAACATTAAAGCAATTTGAGCGCAGACTTGAACCCTATGGTTTACCGCTTGCTGATTGGGACGTTTCCTTGATGTGGGATGAATGGCTGTTTTGCCAAGGCAGACATGAGCGCGCCGCTACCATAGCCCATGAGTTGAAAAAATTGAGGTTCAATTCAAGTTTGGCTCTTGAAGATGATTCTTTAATTATTGAGCTTATTGGCAAAGCAATTCGCCCCAAGGATGCCTGCACCCCCAATTCAAACCTTGCTATAGGCTGGCAGATTCTCTTTGAAAAGCGTGACCAAATTCTAAATAAACTTCGGTTTGATGGACATGCCGATCGTCTGAGTTTTTTGGAGGCAAGTATTAATGAAATACTCTGCATAAATTCAATCAATCAATCCATGCCCATCCTTAAATTAGGACTAGAGAATAGAGAGTCTGGCTGGCTATTTACCGACTTAACGCCGGAAGTAATCAAATTAATAATTGAAATAAGTGGTGAAGAAGCGCTTGATATGGAAAATTCACTCAGCCCATTAATTGGAGCAATCTATTTAAGGCTATATGACGAACTTCATTATGGCGAAAAAAATTGGGGACTATGCTTTAATCTTCTTCGATTTGCAAAATACTCAATTAATTCAAATCATGCCGATCTATTAACTTTTGGTATTCTTGCCTCCTTTTCAGCGGAGGAGTTAAAGGAAGTAAATTTAGTAGAGAAATTTAACTTAATTACCAACGATCACTAGCTTAAGCTCTATCGAAAAGAATATCTTTGGCTTGCTAAAGCGCAATTCTCTTATTGAATAGCTCGTCAACGCTGGAACTCAGCACTAGATTAATAGTCAACCGAGCTCTAGTTAAACCTACAAATAATTTATTTTTAGTTACTTGATCCCATTCTGTGAAGTCAATTTCCGTCAATACAACTGCATCAGCACATTGGCCTTTAAATCTATATAAAGTATCGACCAATAAAATACCGTTAGACCAATTTGCAGAACTAGTTTTTTCATCAAAACCTATCTGCTTCTTTATAGAAAAATCATTAATATCCGTAATTGCACTGGATAATACCTTGCTCCTTTCGGCTCCGATAAAACTTAATACTGCAATAGACTCAGGAGCAAATCCTTGATCGATTAAATCTTGAACAGCCTGTGATGTGGCATTTATTTCATCCCCCAATTCGTAAATAAATTGGCCTGGAATAAGCCCCGCATATGCATTACCAGATTCTTGGTAATCATCGGTTAAATTCAAGCTATTAATTAAATTGAGAACGTGCTGTGGGGATCTATAGTTAATCGGCGATGTTAGCTTTACCCACCCCTCTGGCTCAACCGAAGGTCTGCTATAAATTCTTTGTGATGAATCTTCAAGCCAAATTAATCTGCCTTCCGGCTTTACCATCTCAAGTAATGCCAACCCCCACTCAGGAAAAAAATCTTGTCCTTCGTCAATTACTAATATATCTAGTTGATTTTTTAAGTCGTCGTAATGGGCAAGAAAGTAGTCCACCATTTTCTTATAAACATCTTTGTCATTAAAATCAAAAACCTCCCCATTGCTTTCAGCAACAAACTTGGCAAGCTGGTGAAATGTCCAGCAATTTTGTGGGTTGGGGGCGCTTAACTTTACCGAGTCAACCAGCGACCTATTAAAGCAAATATACATTGCAGTTTGGTTTTTGGTAGTCTTTCGTAATTCTTTTAATGCAAGCTGAGTCTTTCCAGATCCTGCTGTACCTTGAACCCAAAGTCTAAAAGGTGAAAACTCCAATCTTTCAGCCCATTCCGATAAACCACTTGATAGCCGTGTGGTTCTCTGTCTAGCAGATTGACCAATCAAGCCAATTTGTGGGGTCACCTCTGCTTTATCAAGAAAGAATGCTTGGATATCTAAAGTATTGGCAGTGTGATCCCCTATTGGTATAGGATTTTTTTCAAATATCTCTTTAATAATGGATATCAAATGCTCACGATTCGTAGAATCAACAATTCTCCCTAAGGCAATATGGGCAGGTAAGTTTTTTCCAAGCTTTGCATTTGGTACGTAGAGTAAGTGATCTATTTCAAGACGCTGCTCCGGGTGGCGACTGTTATATTCACTGCGAAGAGCACCAATATTTCGACTGACCTGGGATTGAATAGTTCTTGGTACCTTTCTTATAGCCTCATTATTCTTATAGACGGGAACAAGCTGCCCCTTAGCATTGACCTCAATTTGCGTTTCTTTTTGCTCAATGGCCAAAACCCTGCCATATGGATTAAGAATCAGAAAGTCAATTTCTCCGTAGATTGCAGAATCATTCTCTACCTTGGTCCAATGGACTCCATGAAAAATCATGTATTGGTCGGAAAGGCCTTCTTTCAGTATTTGTAGGGTTCTATATTCACCCTTATGTAATTTCTCACCTTCTGCTAATTTGTAATCTTCTGGAAATAGTTGAGCCATACTCTTATCTTTTAAATTTTTAAAGTAGCTTAGGCTGTTGTGTAAATGGCTTTTTTTTACTAAGGTCGAGCATTTCATAAGATTTTTTTTGAGTCACTTTACAGGTAGAAAAGAAATGTCTACCGTCATCCAAGATAAGCAAAATTTCAATATCATCGGATGATGATAGATAATTTGATTTCCTGAGGTAAAGGTCGCGAATCAAAATGGCATCATCAAATTTCAATAAAATGCTAACTTCAAATTGCTGGTTAGCTGATTCCGATAAAAGGCCGACATATATAGAGGTATTTATATCGGCAGATGGAGTGATAGCGACATTATAAAGTTGCAACCACTCCTTATCAGGAATCATCAGCTTTGCTTTGCGTCTTTTGTACTGAATGCCTAAACAGTTATGTATTGGCCAAGGTTTACCAAGGGAATCAAATAAAACCTTACCCCCATTACTAGCTTGAAAAAAGAAAACTTTTTCTTTGCACCACTTACATTTGTAATTTGGTTTTGTGATAGCCAGACGATTAAATTCGTATCGCAATGAAGCAAAACTACGCAAATCTGATAGTTCTTGAGATGGGTAGCTACTTGAATAACTTAATATTCCAGAATATCCCCAACCGCAGCGACAATAATTACGATGGTTATAGGCGTTGCACATCGCTTGCTCCTGCCGAGCGACAATTCGGATGGAGTCCGATATGTCCAACCCAACAATATGAATGTATCAAACTAGATATTAGCCCAAAAGTAGACAAATTTTTAAATAAAAAAGCTTAAATTTAATAGGGTTTTGATACCCTTTTAATGCATAACTTATTGATTATTAATGGAAATATAGATTTGATTTCTAAGAGCAAAAATAAAACACCGGCTCACTGGATGAACTCTCCAGTTGCTATACTATCCTGGAGCATTCATCCAGGGAAAGCATGAAACAAGCAAATCTTAAACTAAATAAAAACAAGCCTCAGTTCTCCGGGCATGAAACTTTTCCCCTTCGTCAGTTATGGCTTCGAAAGGCCTACTCTAAGGTTCAAATAAGTCAAAGTATTGGCCAAAAAAATAATAAAGGGCTTTTTTCAAATGATGACGCCATCGTAAATTTTGGTGTTGGTAAAAATATGGCATTAGCAATCCGGCATTGGGCGCTTGCCTGCGAGATTATTGATGAAAGCGATGAGCTCGGATATGTAACCACAACTCTTGGAGATCAACTTTTTGGGGAGGGGGGATTAGACCCATTCCAGGAACACCCTTCTACAGCGTGGTTAATTCATTGGAAACTTGCTGGAGAGGGCAATAGGTCAACAACCTGGAAATGGCTATTTAATTACGTCCTTGAGCAAACAATCGACACAGAAAACTTATTAATTAATCTTAAAAATTTTGCTAACGACAATGGCTATAAAGTTTCACCAATCTCACTTAAAAGAGATATTGAGTGCTGCCTTCGAAGTTATGTGCCAAGATCAGTTGAAGACTCACCTGAAGAAATTGCGGACTCAGTACTCGGTGAACTTTCCCTTTTAAGCCAAACTAGCCGTGGCCACTTTGAATTTTCAAGAGGAAACAAAAAATCCTTAAAAGATGGCTTATTTGCTTATGCCCTGGTCAATTTTTGGGAATCATACTCTCCCGAAACTGCAACGATCTCCTTTGAATCTATCGCCCATGAGCATGGATCCCCAGGACGAGTATTTAAGCTTGATGAAGCAACTGTTCTTGATAGAGTTCAAGGGCTCGGCGACGCAACCAAAGGTAAGCTTAATTGGTCTGACACCGCCGGTATGAAACAAGTAAGCAGGAAGCTAGTGCTTACCGAAAAAGAAAAGCTTAACTTATTAATAAGTGCATATGCCTAAGATATCTAAATCAAAATTACTAAGTGAAACTGTTTATGTTTCTAGGCAATTTCTTAGATCCGTTAATCTAGAGGCGGATCTCGGACGGTCGGATGCTCTTCAGGGTTATGTTTACCAAGAGACTGCCAAAAGCCTGCTAGCCAATATGGCTCACCATATTGTTAAAACGAGACAACGCGCATTTACTTGGACCGGACCGTACGGAGGTGGCAAATCATCCTTAGCGTTAGTTTTAGGTTCGCTAGTCTCCCCAATCAAGTCCCTGAGAGAGGAGGCCAAAAAAATTCTTGGGGTTCAATCTGAGCTAGAAATTAATGAAGCTTGGGGTTGCTCCAAAGAAGGTTGGTTAATTATCCCCGTTGTTGGTAAGCGCAAAGGTATTCTTGAGTCTCTCTCAATATCACTAGATAAGGTGTTAGGTAAATCCTCTAAAAAGGCAACTAGCACAAATGTAATCTTAAGACTGATCGACGAAGCTGAAAAACGAAAAAAAGATGGGGTTCTCTTGCTTATCGATGAACTTGGAAAATTTTTAGAATCTGCAGCTCAAAGTGGCGAAGATATATATTTCTATCAAGAATTGGCTGAAGCAGCCAGTCGCTGTAATGGCAAACTAATTATCATTGGTATTTTGCATCAATCATTTGAGCAGTACGCTATAAAGCTTGGCAGGGATGCTCGTGATGAGTGGGCAAAAATTCAAGGTCGGTATATTGATATCCCATTAGTAGCTGGCTCTGATGAAGTAATTGAATTAGTTGGAAAGGCATTAGTTAAAAAAGATCCTCCGTCTCTATCTAAAGCTAAAAAATTTGTTGCAGAAGTTTCAGATAGCATTATTAAGCGCAGACCTAATTCACCCTCAAGTCTTAAAGATGGATTACTAAATTGCTGGCCATTGCACCCAGTAACGGCAGCTTTACTGGGGCCTGTATCAAGGAAAAAATTTAGTCAAAATGAACGTAGTATTTTTGGCTTTCTGGCTTCAGCGGAGCCTCTTGGATTTGCTGATTTTTTAAATACTCAACAAAGCCATGAATTATCTATTTATGGCCCTGCTCTCTATTGGGATTATTTGAAAGCAAATCTCGAGCAAGCCATCCTAGCATCGCCAGATGGCCACCGATGGGCGGCTGCAACCGATGCCATTGAAAGAGCAGAAGCAAGGGAGGGGTGTACTGAAACTCATGTCAAACTCACAAAAATAATTGCCTTAATCGACTTATTTAAATCAGGATCTGGGCTGAATGCTGAACCTCAAATCTTAGATATTTCTGTAGAAAATGCAACGCAAGAAGAGATAGGAAAATGCCTACAGGACCTTGCACGATGGTCCGTTGTTGTTTATAGAAAACATCTTAATGCCTGGGCAATTTATTCTGGCAGCGATTTTGATATTGATGCTGCGGTCAATGAGGCTCGAAAAGAAATAGGTTATATCGATATTAAGCAATTGGTAGAGCTATCAGAGCTCAATCCGATTGTTGCTAAAAGCGAATATCACAAAACTGGCACTCTTAGGTGGTTTACACGATGTTTAGTTCAAGCGAATTTAGCTGAAGATTATATTAGTAAGCTTTTGCCAAGGTCTGGTCCCGCAGGTGAATTTATATTAATTGCCCCAAATAAAGAGCTTAATCAGAAACAGAATCGTAATCTTATAGAAAAATTATCGAACGTACCATCGCTGCTGCCTGTTGTGATTGGATACGCAGAAAACTCAGAAAAGATTTATGAGTTAGGAATAGAACTTTCGGCTTTAGAGCGAGTACAAAAAACATATAGAGAGCTTGAATCAGATTCGGTTGCTCGAAAAGAATTGATTGGGAGAATCTCTGTTGTTAAAGCAGACCTTGCAGACGAATTAAAAAATTCATTCGAGTCTTCAGTTTGGTATCAGAAAGGTAAGTTAATTCGCCGTGATACCCGAAGTACACTTTCCGCTATCGCAACTAAATTAGCGCACGAACAATATGATAAAACCCCTATCATTTTTAACGAGCTAGTAAATCGCGACTCTATATCCGGAAATGCAACACGCGCAAGAAAAGATTTGATGTACCAAATGCTTAATAATGCCGGTGAAAAAGATCTTGGCTTTGAAGGCTATCCAGCAAGTGCAGGGCTATTCCATACCATTATTTCTGAGAATGGTTTGTATCAAGAGCAAAAGGGTTCCTATATCTTTACGGTTTCACAAAGAGATCATTTTTCGGGGAAATCATTAGCGCCCCTATGGGAGGCAGCAGATCAGCTCCTAAAAAATTCTCAAGAAATAATTAGTTTAAGTAATCTTTATGACGTATGGCAGGCGCCGCCGATTGGCTGCAGAAAGGGCTTGCTTCCTATTTTTGCTCTTACCTACTTTCTGGCAAATCGCCATGAATTAGGTCTGTATATCGAAAATACGTTTATCCCTGAATTAACTGAAGCCTACCTTGACGAATGGATGCAAGATACTAGACGTGTTGCATTTAGACATACAAAAATAGGGGCAAAACGAAAAGAATTCTTGATCGCTCTGAGTACTGCGCTGAGCGAAAAATTAGGAAAGCCAATTACAGCAAACCCACTTGAATCTGCAAGAGGTCTCGTCAACCTTATAGCCACCCTTCCGGGTTGGACTCGCCGTACCACCTCTGTTTCCCAAGAGGCGCAGGAATTACGACGAATTATTCTTAAAGCCAACGATCCTTATAAAGTATTGTTTACCGACCTACCTGTGATCCTAAAGGTTAAAGATGAAATTGATTTAGTTGAAAAACTATCAAAGTTAACTGAAGAACTCCAAGACGCATACCCACAACTACTAAATAAGTTTGAAGAGGCTCTGTATATTGCACTTGACCATGAGGGAAGTTTAGAAAAATTAAGAGGGCGCGCGCACTCTGTTAAGGGAACATCTGGTGACTTTGGAATTGATGGTTTTATAGCTCGCCTAACAGAATATAGAGGCGATAAAACTGAGCTTGAGGGTCTACTCTCAATATTCATTAGTAAAAAACCTTCTGATTGGGTTGATCGAGACCAAGAGGCAGCCATTAACCAATTAGCAGATGTTTGCTCTAAATTTAGGAAAGTTGAGGCGAACCTTACTTTACGCGGAAAGTCTGCGTCACGAAAAGCCTTTTCTTTTATTTATGCAGACCCCAAAAACTCTTCGATTTCTAAAGAATTTGATGTTGCTATTGATCGAATACCAGAATTAAAAAAATTCTCACAAATTATTTTAAAGGATTTAAAAATGCAGGGTCTCAATTCTGATGAAATATTAGCAATATTTGCAGAGGCCTGTTCTGAAGTTGGAATAAAGGAATAAAAGATGGAAAAGCATGTTTTGGGGATTTCTGGTGGAAAAGATAGTGCAGCATTAGCTGTCTATATGAGAAATCATTATCCTGAGTTAAACATAGAATATTTCTTTACCGATACAGGTGAGGAGTTACCAGAGGTGTATGAATTTTTAACTAAACTTGAAGGCTTTCTAGGAAAGCCTATCCATAGACTTGAGCCCCATCGTAATTTTGAATTTTGGTTAAGAGAATTTAAACAATATTTACCCTCTGCACAGACGCGTTGGTGCACTATCAAAATGAAGTTAGAGCCCTTTAGAGCCTGGGTAAATCAATGGCTAAAGGCTGGTGACATTGTGTACAGTTATGTAGCCATTCGTGCTGATGAAGACTATAGAGAGGGTTATACGTCAAATCATGAAAATCTGAAAATTAAACTTCCCTTTAGAGAGGATGGAATCGATAAGGAAGGAGTATTTGATATTTTAGATGCATCTGGTCTAGGACTCCCTAAATACTATGAATGGAGATCGAGAAGTGGCTGCACTTTTTGTTTCTTCCAGCAAAAAATCGAGTGGGTAAAACTTAAAGAACGTCATCCGGAGGCTTTTGAAAATGCAAAAAAATTAGAGAAATTAGCAGAGAATAATCACTCACCATTCACGTGGTCTCACGGCGAATCGTTGGTGATGCTTGAGAAAGAAGAACGTATAGAGCAAATAAAAGAAGATTATGCAAAAAGATTAGTTAGAGCACAGATTAGAAAAGAGAAATTTTCAAATCCGCTCCGAGCTAATTTAGTAGATATTGACGACTTATATGACTGTGACGAGGGAAATAATTCTTGTAATATTTGCCATAAATAGAAATTAAGAGGAGGCATGGCCTCTAATGGGTTATATTTTAGACTTATATAACCCTTCGAAAAAAACAGGCAAATAAAATGAGAGCATCAGCGGTACCCTTAAGTGTACTTTTCAACACCACAAATAAAGCTTATGTTATTCCTAATTATCAGAGGCCATTTGCATGGGATGGCGATAAAGCATGTGAGCTTCTCGATAGTATTTTGACCGACTCTGAAGAAAATGAGTCTATTACCTCTCTCGGGACTCTTCTATTTTTTCCAGTTTCAACAACAAATAATCATCCCTTTGGTAACAACACACCTGCTAGCAATGCCGTAAATACTCTTTGGGAAATTATTGACGGTCAACAAAGAATGACAGTATTTTCCATAATTGGTTACATATTATGGAAAAAATTAAAAGAGCTACAAGATAATAATGGGCTAGCTTACAACCCAAGTCTTGATCTAAGATACTTTTTTGGATCAAAAAATAAAGAGGATGGAACAAGAGTCCCCTCGATAATAAGAGATACAGATAATTTTGATACTGGGTATAGATCTGAAATTGCAAAACTTCATAATTTTTTTAATGGAATAACCACTTCCATGCCAAATGATCTTGGCAATAATATAAAAAATGTATATGACGAAATTACCAACTGGGTAAATACCAATTTAAATGGGCAAAATTTTAGTAAATTCTGTGAATATCTACTAAAAAATTGTACTTATGTACAAGTAGAGGCTGATGATCAAAATACTGCCTTTACAATGTTTGAAACTCTTAACTCTACAAGCGTTCCATTAACTGCATTTGAGGTATACAAGTCACAAATCATAAGACGACTCAATGAGTCTGACATCTCGTTTAAAGAAACTGATGCACTTCTTGACTATGCCAATGCCGAAAGAGATTCGGTCACTAAAAATTCTAATACATTGGCATTTGCTCATTCTCAAGCAAACATTGGAAAAATACCAAAAAAACATTTTTTAGCACTCAAAAAATATCTTGATAAATGCGTCGATAAAGATTCATTAATCTCATTAGAGCTAAGTGCAAAATTTCTTAAAGAAATTTGGAATGATCAAAGTTGTAAGGATGGCTGGTTTGATGACCAAACTAAAGATTGCATTCGATTTCTAAAGGCCATGAAACATGAAGCGCCAATGCCGATGATGATGCGATATTATCTCTCGAACGCATCAGACTTAAAAATTGTGTCAAAAATAGTGGTAGCTTTTTTTACATTATGGAGATGTGGAATTCCTACTAATAAGCTGCCCGATGCATATCGAGCTTTATTAAAAGATGGCGGTCCTGATAATATGGCTTTAAAGGGGGGGGTATTAAAGGACCCAATAGTTTTAGCTGCATACTTTAGACAAAAATTAGAAGAAAGATGGACAAATGGTAATAAAAATACTTATGAGGAAAAATGGATTAGTAATTATCAAGCCTATTTAAATTATGAATCACTTCCTATTATTTGCAGATTATTTGTTTTATTAGACATTGAATCATCATTAAAAGCCAATCTACTTCCTGATGATCCATGGACAATTACGGATGATATTGAACACATTGCTCCTAGTTCATCTTTAATAGATAGAGAAACACTTAACTCACTCGGAAATCTTACATTTTTACCCGCGAGCATAAATAGATCAATACAGAATATTGCATGGGATAAAAAGCAAGAAGTCTACTCTCTTCTATCAAGAACGGTGAAACAAAATGCCAGTACATTTAATGACAGCACACCCCTTCCTCCTGCGCTAGTCGAATACCTTTCTAATCCACAATCTAATGTTCTTGCACATCTTGATTCAATATCTAAAAATGAAAACTGGGGTGAGTTAGAAATTAAAAACCGCAACAAAGCAATGCTTCAAAAAATATTTAAAACGTTATACATGGAATGGCTTAATCCAAAGGTTTAATCACTTTAGTAAGTTAATCTTATCAATCAACTCCAGTCCAGTAATCATCAAATATTTTGTACATCGTATTAATACTTGGTAAATTTGAAAAGTTATCTCTTACATTAACTATAAGACATTTTGACTTGCCCCCGACAGCTGGGCCACGAAGACCTCTGCCTATCATTTGACTATAAAGAACAACTGAGGCTGTAGGTCTAGCAATAAATACACAGTCTACTAAAGGGGCATCAAATCCAGTTGATAAAACTTCATAATTACAGAGCACTTGAATTTCTTGAGCTCGAAATTTTTTAATTACAAGCTCTCTTGCTGGGCGAGACGTTTCTCCGTCGACATGCTCAGCCTTTATATTTAAAAAGTTTAGAAGAGATGCGATTAACTTAGACTGTTCTAATGATGTTGCAAAGAAAATAATACTTTTAGCCTCTGAATTTAAAACTATTTCAACAAGTCTTTTGATAATTTCTGCATTTCTTACGTGATTCTTACCCAATTTATAGAGCACATCAGGCGGCAACTCTAACATTTTTGATAGGTAATCAAGTTCTTTTTTATTTAAGGGTATATTTACACCTGAAATACTCAATGGCTCAAGGCGGGCATATGACAAAACTTTTTTTATTCTTAGATATTCGATCGGATCAATTTCACCGGGGGCATTAAAACTAATCTGAGTATCGAAAAAGAACTCAGCAAGCTCTCGATTCTCACTATCCGTATTTAAAGAGCCGTAACTTCTACCGGGTGTTGCAGTCAAACCAATAACTGCAGCCCCGTCTTTTAGTAAAGATTTAGTAACTTTCTTATATGTTGGGGCAACAACTTTATGAGCCTCATCTACAATAATTAGAATTTTATTATTTATAAATAAATCTAATAAATCTTTATCTTTATCAACTAATGATAGAAGTGATTGAAAACTAGAACATAAAAAGTTAATTTTTGTAATAGTAGATTTTCTTAAATTATGGGCACCGTAATGCCTTCGAAAAGTAATGTCCTTTAGGGCCAAATGAGGCCAAACTTCAAGAAAACAATCTGAAGCTTGATCGCAAAGTTCGGTTGAGTGTGCAAGCCAAATGACAGAGCAATCATCATTAGAATTGATAAAATTTGAAACAATTTCTATTGCAGTTCTTGTTTTTCCAGATCCTGTTGGCATTTGAAGGATAAATCTTGAATCCCTCTCCTCTAAAAGACTAATTGCTTTAAAGAAAACTTCGTATTGGTAGTCTTTTAGGGGTTTATATGGCACCAAAGTTCTTTGCAACAAAAGTTCACTAGGTTTGATTACATAATTTTTTGGATCTGACTCAATACCTGTGAAACCTAAATACTTACTAATTATCCTTCGAGAGGCTTTGTTTTTGACTTCTCTTACCAATAGGGAAATAGCTTGCTCTCTTGTGTAATTAAGAATCTCTAGTGAGAGTAATTCAAAAAGGATTTTTATTTCCTCATCCGACAGGGAACTTAAAAGTTCATGTGCGCCATCTTTAGTAAGCAAATAGCGATAACCAAATACCTGGTTAGCATATTTAGATAAAAATCCTCTAGTGTTAATTAAATCTACATCTAATTCGGGTCTATTGAGAGCTTCAAGCACACCTGATATTTCAGAAAGATTTTTACTTCCAATAATTTCTATTAGCCTAAATATTGGTAATCTTTCGTAGATATTCATCTTATCTTAGGTGGTTGCTCCACTCTAACTCCAAATATTCAAGAATCGCCTCTGGTTTTGTTTTATTTGTAAAGTTAATATTGCTTGAAGCGGAAACAAAAGCAGATACTACCTTTTCTAAGACTTCTAATCCAGACATTTCATTATCCATAATTCTCTTTATTACTTTATTCCTAGTATTAAAATTTATATAGTTTTTGTTACTTTCTAGGTTACTCATAAAGAAATTTGGTCCCGGCCAAGCTGAAAATCTAGTGGTTGCAGCTATTGATTCATTGCTTATTTTTGTAGCAGTGATTTTTTCTTTTCTAACAGTTCTTACACTAATTTCCCTTTGGTTAAGCTCGTCCGTAAAAAATGTTTTGATATTATCGAAATTTTGGCTCAGGCTTTCAAATACATGAAAGAACTCTTCTTCCTTTAAAAAAATACCCTTAGTTGATGGTTTTATTGTTTTAGCATTCTTATCATAATAATATCTTCTAATATCAAGATTTCGAGAGCCATTAAAACTTACAACAGAAATTATTAGTGGATTTTTTTCATCACCGAGCCTAAAAATCTCTACAGATTCGCTATTCTGAGATTCCATTATCAAATTCCTCTTGCCATGTTGTTAGATATGTTTTTAAAAAGTGGCCCCAATTATTCTTTAAATGGTCAATAAGGTCATTTGGTGACATTTTTTCACTAGGGCTCATGCTTGACTCAGCTTTAGCATATGCTATCAAAAGCATATCAATTAATGTAGTTAATCTTTCTGCGTTAAATTCTAAATTTATACCGTCCTTAACTTCAGAGCGGATAATATTAAATATTTCAAAAAACTTATGCCTGTTGTTATAAATTAGAGCATCTGATCCGCCCATATAGTGAATATCTACAAAGGTAGCACCAGGCCACCCCTTTTCGCCAATTGTAAAAGGCTGACTTTGAAAGATTGCCTTCCATCTTGCAGCCTCATCTTTTTTACCATCACTAAGCCCTAAAGAAACTTTATCAATCTCAATTTCAGTGTCCATATCCGCTGCAAGTTTTCCGGCAGGTACACTTGCAACTTGTGCAATTTTTTGAGATTGCTCGTGTCCGCCCACTCCAGCTGGCAAATCTACACCTGGATCTGGTTCTGTAGATTTTTTCTTCCAAAAATCTTGTACGTCCTCTCTAGTTTTATTGATAGTAGCTTGTAATTTCTTTTTTAAAGCAACTTTCAAATCGGTATTGGGAACCGCCCCCCTCTTAATATTTTTTACTACAAATGCCATATCCAAAACCGGCTCAAAATGAATCTCACACCCCCACCATCTATCTATTTCTTTTGACGAAAAGCCCCAATGAGGGATCCAGTCGTACCCAACCTCTCTACCATGCCTAAGAAATGAAAACCCCTCATTATTGGATATGCCCCTCTGAATCATTTCTTTCCTATTGCCACTACCTGGAGTTGTCCTCCACTCCTCTGGAAGCACACTGAACCTTATTCGAATTGGCGCCTCATCAGCTCCATACTGTTTTGCTATTTTTGGATCTCCAATTGGCCAATTGAAAACAATCTCCTGATATTCGATAGCTTTTGGGTCTTCAGGATATGCAGTTTTTTCTGTCCTGACATACAAGGGGTCAATTGCCTTAATTTCCTGGCCATTAAGAAATATAGATACAGGAAATTGTCTTAATACTTCTCCCTGGCTAAGACCCTCATTCCAAATAAAATATCTAAATGTTCTTCCGATCCAGCTGCGAAGCTCTTCAATAAGAATTGCTGGCTTGTCTCTATTTCTATCATATTTTGACCACACTACGATAGTTCCATGCTCCATTGGAATATTTTTAATCTGAAAGCTTGCCTCGGAGGGATTTTTTTTGATTGGGCTTGGAATCTCCCAATCTTTTTCAGCATTATCAGCACGTTCAATTTCATCCAGATCTAAATAGGTGTAAAGCCAATCTCCGCCAATATATTTTGAATAGACCTCTACTCTTCTACACTCGTGAATGGCGCCCAAGGTCATCCCTACACCAAAACGCCCAATACCAGTCCTATCGTTATATCTACTAGACCAGCCCATACGAAGACAGTTTTGAAGAATATCTTTATTCATCCCTTTGCCGTCATCAGAAAATAGGACCCTTTCTATGACATCCTTCCCCAACAAGTCAAAAGTTATTTTGATATTTTTTGCATCAGCCTGAATAGAATTATCAATAACTTCAGCCAAAGCACTACAAGAATCGAAATCAGAATCACGTAACGATTCAAAAGCTTTACCAGATGCAAAAGGTTTTACGCCCATTTTTTTTCCTAACTAAGTTAATAATCTAATTCTCTGAGAATAATTAGGTCGATCAATTAAAATTTGATTATCAAAAACATTGATCCAACTAATTAAATTTTTAAGTAATTTTTTTACATCTTTTCTATACGGTCGAGGGTCATCTATTAAGCAATTATGCAACTTTTCTGATAGAGAACCAAAATATAATTCCCCTCCATTATCAACAAGGGATTGCTTTAACCAGCGATATGGAATTGTTTCTTTTAACTTGTCCGATACAGCATCTATGTTTGTTAGGTCTGTGATAGAAAGGCCTAATAGTGAAAGATCATGGAGCAAATCAGCATCATCTAAGGTGGCATTATTATGTTCGTAATACTTATAAAAAAATTCATTTACTAAGTACCTATCGGACTTTTTTGTTACCACTAATAAGGATTTAATATCATTTGGCCAATCAAGATCAAACGTAAATTTGTCATTGTTTTGATCTAAAAAATTTTTAATTTTCGTATATAAATTTTGATCGACTTTTTTTGCAGCAGTAAAAAGATTATCTATATACAGTTCATTTTCAATAGAACAAGATATTGGTACACCCGTTTCGTCATTTGGGCTATCTACTAAGCCAAATCCCGAGCCTGTTAAGTTAAAACTACCTATAAGAATTCCTGTTGGCTTAACTTGGTAAAGTTTTCCATGAAAATCTTGTTTTATATAAAAATCTATTCCATGGGACTGACAGTACTCAAAAACACTCAGATCAGAAGCCCCGGAACATAAATCGCCCGCTCTCCATCTAGAAAGCAGTCTTACTGAGCCTTTAAAACCATTGCCTTTAAATGAATCAACAAAATAAATAATTGATGAGAGTTTCATATATGCGCTACATAAATCAATAGAGGGCGTATTTTTATCAACATTAAAAGTAAGCCAACGACTAGCCTCTAAGCCATTTAGAATTTTGTTATCCATTTAATAAATTAATTAGGTAGATGGAAATTTCTCAAATAATAGTAACGGAGCTCATCCTGAATAAAGCAAAAGTCCTATTTGCTTTTCTAAGGTGACAAAATGCTTCCAGACATAACATCTCACCGTCATCATCAAAATAATAAGTAAAAAGACGATTTGGATTAACCGTTCTTGAGGTACGAACTTTATTTCGATCTTCGTAATTAAAATGAATTGTTTTTTTATCTCTTAATGCGGCATTTATTATTTCTTCATTCTTATCGATTAATGATGTAACCGACTTGTTACTGTAATGTTTTCCATAATTCTTTCTTCGATCATGGTTGCCGCCAAAGTTTTTATTGGCTTGATTTGACCAAGATTTTGTCTTATCCGAAAAAGGTTTTTCAGATTTATTTTCTTTTTTATTTTTAAAGCAAATAAAAATTAAGACTAAAGCGATTATTAGTAAAATTTCCAAAACTATTTCCTCAATTTCTTCCTAAAAAAATAACTCTTCCCAGTGCGGATTTTTCTCTAAGAGGATAGGCAATTTACATCTTTCACTACCCTGTGCTGTCAACGACCACCTATATTCGCCTTCGTCTTCATATCGTCTTAGATATCCTAATCGCAACATATTATTTAAAAATACATGGGCAATCATTGTTTCGTTTTCATGAGATGGGTATCCCGTTGGGAAATCAAATCGATCTGTAATTTCTTTTGCGGTTACCTGATCACGGTATTCTATATACATAAGGATTCGATTCTCTAAGTTAGCAACGTGCTCCCTATCTCTATCAATATCATCAATATACTCATCCCTTATAAAGTGTGGATTAATTTCTCTAGAAAGCGCGATCAGGTTATTAGCTTGCTCTCTTAATATGTTTGCTTCACCAATCAATTTTTGAATTAACTCCTCATTTGTCATTTCAATTCCTAACAAAAAAATATCCAGTTAAACATTTACTTCCACTCGCCCGTCTCTTCCATCCCCTCTTGATCCTTAGGGCAGATCGGTGGTCCGTATTCAAGATACCGCTTCATCATGACTATTTCATAACCACACTTTGCACATTTGGCTCCTGGACGTTTAATACCGGCTCTTGATGCACCCCTCGATATTAAGAGTTTGGCATGGGGGAAGTGGCCTAGCGCCTCGGCAATTCTAATAAGGTCTCTCTTTAGATGCTCTCCAGCACCCGCACTACGCATTGGCCCCTTTAATCCAACATCAGTCGCTATCTTCTTAAAGGCCTCCCCATGACCACTCTTGCAATCATCAACAGCATGAACTAATTCATGGGTTAAGGTATCTAGTACTTCTACCGGGTCTGATTGATTAGGGGCTATAAAGATCTGGTTGATTCCATCTTCAGACGCCTTACTTCCCCAGCATTGGCCCAGGTGCCTGCCTTTAACTCCAGTACTTGGAAACCCAATAGATACCTTCACCTTGGGGATTTGGTGGCCACTTCTCTGAAAGATGGGCTCTAGGTGGGCTACAGCTCTGATTAGCCAGTCTTCTCTAATTGCGGTGAGTGTGATGATGGTCATAGGTCTCCTAAGTAAGCCCCTTTCGATGTGGGGGTGTTACTTTAGGTAATTTGTAGCTCATAGAGCGAGCTTAGATTTAGGAGTTTCCCTTAGCCCATTATTGGGCTCACTTATTGAGCCTCTTATCTGTCATATTGCGATTTTTAACTGCCTGGGAGTTTTATGACTGCTCAAGTATCTGAGACCCTGATTTACCACGGTAAGGATTTAATGATGTTTAGTAATCCCTTAGACCCCTATTTACGGGCTACTGGGATTCATTTTGTTTCTCCCCATACCGCCAACTGGAGGGGCTATAGGGGAACTTGGGAAATTAAGGGTTCCGAAGAAACGCGTCAAGGCTTGTATCTTGTGAAATTAAAAGCCCACCGCTCGTATGAAGATGTTGTGGGCTTAGCTGAAATATTCCCAGGCTTTCCAGATGGTGTCTTTGCTCATTGGTTCTCCGGTGAAATTCGTCTACCCCAAGGTGATCTATTGGA
>Ga0214921_10003801_pt1 | contig 22817 bp, 22 predicted proteins | sample LL1505_MetaG_FD_177992 | JGI IMG/M metagenome (GOLD analysis project Ga0214921, IMG submission 177992) | Freshwater microbial communities from Lake Lanier, Atlanta, Georgia, United States - LL-1505 | ecosystem: Environmental > Aquatic > Freshwater > Lake | place: USA: Georgia | collected... | reverse complement strand
CTCGGGGTTGTAGAAGCGCAACTGCACCACAAAGCGCACTGCACGCAGCAATGAAGTACCAACCGCGTTGAAACCCAACAAGACCATCTGACGAAGTCTGAATAGTGACTACCAATGCAACGCCAACAGCCGACCCAATTTGGCGGGATGTGTTGTTTATTGCACTTCCAAGCGAAAAGAGAGTTGGCGGCAATGAGTGCACTGTTGCTGCCGACAATGTCGGAAACGTGAGCCCAATGGAAATTCCGAGCACAAACATCAATGGCAACCACTCAGACCACGGCGTTGGGTTTGTTCCAAATATTCGGGCACCTATAAAGACCAGAGCCCCAAACAAAAGTGGGCCCCCTACCAGAAGTTTTCGAAACCCAATTCGAGTTATGTGGCGACCAATTGCAAAAGAAGTAGCGGCAACAATCACTGGTGCAAGGACCGAATACAAGCCAGCTTCTAGAACGCTGTACTTCCATACAGAACGCAGGAACAGGACATTATTCAAGATATTTGCGGAAAAAGCTGCACCGAAGAGAAATGTTGCAGCATTTGCCACCGAGAATGAACGAATCTTAAACATTGCTGGCGGCATTAGTGGCACGGCATGCGTGATTGTGCGTCGTACAACGACTATTCCGAATGCCACTGCTGCAATGAACAGTGTAAGAACGAGAGGATCAGACCACGAGTATTCTTCTGCACGAGAAATACTCCATACCAGTGATCCAACTGTCAATGTCACGAATACTGAAGCACCAATGTCTGGCCGTGGTGAATCAATGCGAGGAGTTTCCTTCACAAATTTCGCTGCCATCAGCACGACAATGAGACAGATGGGAACGTTGATCCAAAAGGCAGATCGCCAGCCGAACGTGTCAACAAAGAATGCACCCAACGTTGGTCCCGATGCGACGCCTAATGCACCAACGGCACCATTCCACGCAACAACTTGGCTTCGCCGTTCAAGTGAGAATACAGATAGCAACAACCCAATTGATGCTGGAGTCATAACTGCACCGCCAATACCTTGAACCGCGCGTCCTGCGATGAGCAATCCCATTGATGGCGCTACGGCACAAACAACTGAACCAGCCAAGAAGAGTATTGATCCAAGTTGGAAAAGTCTCTTGCGACCGACGCGATCGGCAAGGCGACCCGATACAACAAGCAAAGAGCCAAAAAGAATGGAGTACGCGGTGACCACCCATGAAATAGTTCCTCGGCTGACTTCTGGGAAATCTGCGGCAATCTCTGCGAAAGCAACATTCACGATTGATAGGTCCAATGTTGAAATGTACGCAGCAATCGCGGTGACAACGAACGTAGGCCATGGGCTCATTGCCCGGTTCTCTGACGGTGATGAAGTGTGACTCATGATTTCCCCTTTTGGTACAAAAAATGTACCATGTAAGTATGAGTCAATCGCAGTCCAAGAAATCTGTCGCCTCCAGGCAACGCAGCTACGACCTAAATTGTCCAATTGCAATGTCTCTCGACCTCATGGGAGACCGATGGACACTTCTAATTCTTCGTGATCTCTTTATTCACAAGACATGTCGCTACGTGGAACTCCGAGAGAGCCTCACGGGTATCTCTCCAACATTGTTGTCTCAAAGAATTAAAGATCTCACCACCAATGGATTGATAGAGCAATGTGAGAAGCCAGATTCAGGACATGTTGCCTACAGATTGACCACTCGTGGAAAAGAGACAAAACCCGTTTTGGTTGCGTTGGCAAAATTTGGGCTTCCCCATATCGATGGTCGAGTTGCCGATAAAGCGTGGCGGACTTTCACAACGCAATAAACAAAACGACCCAGCCGAAGCTGGGTCGTACTGGAGGAAGGAGAGGGATTTGAACCCTCGGTGGCTTTGACACCACAACTGTTTTCGAGACAGTCCCATTCGGCCGCTCTGGCACCCTTCCGTATGAAAAAGGTTATCGGGGCTACAAACGCTTAGAGGCGAAGAATTCTTTCAGCAAGGCTGCTGATTCTTCCGCAAGAACACCATGCTCCACGGGCGGGTTATGGCCCAGACGTGGGTCGCTCATCACGTTGTACAAGCTGGCCGTTGCACCGGCTTCAAAGTTTGCAGCACCATAGACAAGTCGGCCAATACGCGATGACTGTGTTGCGCCTGCACACATCACACATGGTTCAAGCGTGACTACAAGTGTGCATTCATCGAGACGCCAACTATTCAACACTTGGCTCGCATCGCGTAACGCCAATACTTCGGCATGCGCTGTTGGGTCATTGCTTGCTTCACGTTCGTTGTGACGCTGAGCAATAATTTTTCCGTCGTGGACTACTACGGCACCCACGGGAACGTCACCAGCGGCAAAGGCGAGACGTGCCTCATCCAAAGCAACGCGCATGGCATCGATAAAGGCAGACGATTGAACTGTCATGGCGGAAGAGGTGGGATTCGAACCCACGGAAGCTTTCACTTCACACGCTTTCCAAGCGTGCCGGTTCGGCCGCTCTCGCACTCTTCCAGGTGGCTGTTTTGCAACAACTACGGGTCGTCAGGCTAACTGGCTTGTAACCTGTAATCCTCAACAGTTTCGGGTTCGCCCGTGGGTGGTGAGGTGGCGGTCGGGTCCTGTGCGACGACTGCCCGTAAACCAGGTCAGGTCCTGACGGAAGCAGCCTCCACACGGAATTGGTCGTGCGCCGCAGGTCGCCTGGCCGTCACTTCACTGTCCATGGGCAAGCTTGAACAGAATCTGTAGGGACGACATGTCAAAATAGGGACGATATGTCAAAAAATAAATGGTTTGCCCCCGTCGCAATCACTGTGGGAATTGTTGTTCTCATCGTCATTGTTTTCACTAGCTCGTACAACGGGCTTGTAAATCGTGAACTGAAAGTTGATCAGTCAGCTGCAGACCTTGATGTGCAGTTGCAACGACGCTTCGACCTCATTCCCAATCTCGTGAAATCAGTTGAAGGCGCTCTCGAACAAGAGCGCGAAATCATCGGCAAAGTCACCGAAGCTCGAACAAAGTACGCAAGCGCAGGAACGGGCGATGAGCGCGTAGCCGCTGCCGGCGAACTAGAAGGTGCGTTGTCTCGCTTGCTCGTTGTTGTTGAGAACTACCCGCAGGTCGCCAGTTTGCAAAACGTGCGTGATCTGCAAGTGCAACTAGAAGGTACAGAAAATCGAGTGGCGCAAGCGCGCCGTTCGTACAACGAAACAGTTACTGATTTCAATAGTGCTGTTCGACGTTTCCCTCGTTCTATCGTTGCCGCAATGTTTGGTTTTGAAAAACGAGCCCTCTTTGAAGCCGTCTCCGGTGCAGACGTAGCCCCAAGTGTGGATCTCAATCCAGGTGGCTAAAAAATCCTTCTTTGCTTTGGCATTGTTTGGCGTCATCTTTCTCGGATGCTCTTCTACAACTGCATCACTGCCCGAATTCACGGCACCAGTTGTAGACACAACTGGAAGCGTCTCTAGTGATGTTCAAACACAAATCAATAGTGAACTGAACACGTTTCAGCAATCCGGTGGTCCTCAAGTTGCAGTTGCAGTGGTCAAGTCCACAGGCAATGCAACTCTTGAGAACTACTCCATCGATCTTGCACGCTCGTGGGGTATCGGTGACAAGGACAAAGACAACGGCGTCCTTATCTTGATTGCATTAGAGGATCGCACATTGCGTATTGAAGTTGGCAGTGGTGTTGAAGGTGATCTCACCGACGTTGCAGCCGGTCGCATAGTTGACTCCGTCATGCTTCCCCGTTTGCGCGCGGACGACGTCGATGGAGCAGTGCGTGACGGTGCTCGTGCAGTGATGCAAGTATGGGGTGGAGCAGACATTCCCCTACAACCCGTCACTCCAGTAACTTCCGATGATGAGCCATCTACGGCGGAGTCCATTTTCAGCATTGTTTTGTTCTTCGGACTTATTTTGTTATTCCTCACTCTTGCGGCACTTGGCAAAATCCGCGGTGGTGGTGTCTTCGGACCGTTCGGTGCAGGCACCATCTATGGCGGCGGATTTGGCGGTCATCGCGGCGGATTCGGTGGCGGAGGGTTCGGCGGTTTCGGTGGAGGCGGCGGAGGCGGTTTCAGTGGCGGCGGAGCGAGTGGGAGTTGGTAATGGTTCAGTGGTGGAAAGACAATGCTCATTTGATTGCTGAGGCAATTGATACAGCCGAGACAACATCTGGGCACCAGATTGTGGTGCGCGTTGGCAACTTAGGTCGCCACCCCAATCGCGCAGCCGACAAGATTGCTGCCCGACTCACACAAGCATCTTTGGTGTTTTGTGTAGACCCAAAGCACCGCGTGTTTGAAGTGCGTTGGGCACACTCATTGCAACTCGACCCAGCAGTAGCAACTGCTGCAGTGCAAGGGCCATTGCGAGATCATGATCTCCCCAAAGCCATTACCGCCCTTGCGGCTCTCTTGCCCCGCCAAGAAGAGGGTGAAGAGTTTCCCGACATCATCGAGGAATCCGAGTAGCAGGGATTGTCGGGCTATCAGAGGCTTCTAATAAACTTATCCACACCCTAAGATACTTAGGTGTTGAAAGCCATCAGATTCAAGTCCATCCGAACCTTTGCTGCCACCCTCATCGCCACCGCGGTAGTCGTTGCGCCATTGCCACTGTCCATCAACGTTGCCAGTGCAGCAACATTCTCAGCCACCACCGGGGATTACATCAATGGGAAAATCACTTGGATCTGTGCGTGCAGTGTTGATTCAGTGAAACCTCCCACACTGTCAAGTTTCGATATCAAGGTTGATGGAGTTCCAAATCCAGCCACTTCATTTACTGTTTTTGGGTCGGCCATTCTCGATTTGACTCTCACATCCACTGTGTATTCCGGGTCGGTCATCACATTTTCGTATAACGCACCGACTGTCGACAACTCTCCCAACAACTTTGCATTTCAAAAATCAAACGGTGAAGACTACGCCTCCTTCACTTTGACTATTAACAACATGGGCGGAGCCCGACCTGAACCGAATGCTCCGGGAGTTCCGACAGTCGTTGCAGGCGAAGAGAGTGCAACAATCACAGTCACTCCACCAACTGGCGGACGAACACCTACTTCGTATCTCGTTACAGCAACACCAGGTGGAGCAACTTGCACGGTGACCGGTGCATCCGGGTCGTGCACCATTACAGGTCTCACAAGTGGCACTGCGTACACTTTTACCACCATCGCAAAGAGATCTACATATGATTCCGCTTCTAGCGCGGCATCAGCGTCAACCATGGTTCTTCCAAAGGCAACCACCACAATTGCACCGCCAGCAACCACCACGAGTAACGCTGCTTCCTGGGATGTTGAGCCTGCAACAGATTCAGAAACTGATGCATTCACAGAAGGTTTCTGGCCAAGCGTTATCCCGGGCAACATCATCATCACTAATGAGTTCGGATTCACTGTCGACAAAAAGAATGGCATCAAGCCAAAGATCCGTATGAAGACCTATGCAGGCAATATCAAGATGTCGATTTCAGCCTCATACAAGGACGGTGCAAAGACAAAGAAATACAAATGCAACTTTGCACCGTTTGGTTCCACAAAGAAAGCCAAGACTGCAAAATGGAAATGGTACACACCCAAGAAAGCGTGCATTCTTCCGACACCACTTGTCACCGCACTAAAAGCTGGTACGACAACACTGAGTGCAAAAGGTAAATGGACCCGCTTGTGGGCAACAACTGGAACAAAGTCTCGTGCAGATAAAACGAAAGTGAAGCCGCGCACGTTGAAGTACACGGTTCGTGCAAAACCTGCAGTAACGAAGTAACGCTTAGATACGGCCGACCATGGCGCGTTCGGTGCGCTCTACCAAGTCCGTCATTCCCAGTAACTGTCCAAAGTGAGCCAGCTCTTTTGTAGGGCCGCGCCATTCCCAATCATCCACGCTGCCTAACTGCACATCATCATCAACATTGGTGACCACAGTGGCTACCACTTTGAAAAGATTGGCCAGTTCGCGCTTCTCGCGCAATGTTGCTGCCAACTTCGCAGCGCCACGTACTACGACTCCATCGGCAGTCCACTGAGCTTCATCATCTGGAATATTTTCGATATGCAGATACTTTGCCAAGACTGAAGCAGCGCTCTTTGCTCCCCACCCGGGAAGACCAGGGAAACCATCTGCAGTGTCGCCCACCAGTCCGAGCCAATCGGCAATGCTCGCGGGGCCCACACCAAACTTTTCAATCACTGCTTGTTCATTAATGATGAGATCGTTACGCCGGTCATACTGCACAACATGATTGCCGCTCACGCATTGGCCTAAGTCTTTATCGGGCGTCAACATCTGTACTTGGTCAACTCGCGGATCTAACGAAGCAATAAGCGCACCAGCAGCGAGACCGTCGTCGGCTTCATATTTCACCATTGGCCACACTGCAACGCCAAGTGCGCGCAATGCGTCTTCCATTATTGGCAACTGCTCCAGAATGTCTTCTTCCATTCCGTCTGACGTTTTATAACCGTCATACAAGTCATTACGAAAACTTTCGATGACATGGTCAACCGATACTGCGATATGAGTAGCACCGCCGGCAAGTAGTTGCAGCGTGGATTGCACTACCCCGCGCGTCGCAGCCAACGGTGGTGGTGTGCTGTGACGAACGGCTTGGCCGAAGTGTTGCCGATACAGCTCGTAGGTGCCGTCGATGAGGTGAACAATCATGCTGATTCAGTATCGCAGGGTTAGTGGGAAAGGCACGAAATGCCAATACCATTACCATTCTCCATAACTAGTTGCGCGCGCAACTACATTAGAGATGTCTCGAAAGGACCCCCATGCCTGCAGTAACAGCCGACACTCTGACGCTTCCTCGTATTGAGGCCCCAACAATCGAAGCCCATGACCGTCCATTGATTTCACTCACCACTGCCCCGAGCGGTTTCGAAGGCGAGGGGTTCCCTGTTCGCCGCGCCTTTGCAGGCATTGCAAAAGAAGTACTCGACCCGTTCATCATGATGGATCAAATGGGTTCGGTTGAATATCCGCCCTATGAAGCGCGTGGCACAGACTGGCACCCACACCGCGGGTTCGAAACCGTTACGTACATCATGGACGGTGCATTCATTCACCAGGACTCACATGGTGGTGGCGGAATGATTCAAGATGGTTCAACACAGTGGATGACAGCAGGCGGCGGCATCTTGCACATCGAAACTCCTCCCGAACAATTGGTAGTGAGCGGTGGCCTCTTTCATGGCTTGCAGTTGTGGGTCAACTTGCCTGCAAAACAAAAAATGATTTCGCCTGCGTATCAAAACCTTGATGCAGATTTGGTGAAGCTATTTACAACACCTGATGCCGGAACATTGGTCCGTCTCATTGCCGGTGACATCGCTGGGATTACCGGCCCCGGTTCCACTCGCACACCTATTGTGATGGCACACGCAACAATTCTTCCGGGCTCGCGCATGGTGCTGCCATGGAATCCTTTGTTCAACGCACTCGCACATGTGGTGAAAGGTTCTGGCTTTGTTGGTATCGACCATCATTCATTTGTGGTTGGCCAAACAGCAGTGTTCGGCACTGGCGACACCATCACAATGGAAGCGTCAGCACATGAAGCACTCGATGTGATTTTGCTTGGTGGTCAGCCCATTGGTGAACCTGTTGAGCAATACGGTCCATTTGTAATGAATACGCGCGAAGAACTGCAACAAGCATTCGATGATTATCAGCGTGGACGACTTGGTACGGTTCCTGCTGGTGGCGTGCAACCATTTCGCGGTCCACGCAAGTAATTAACTGACCTGAGTTAATCCACCATCGACAACAAAGATTTGACCAGTCACGTACTTGTTGCGCAAGAACGCAAGTACTGCTTCTGCGCAATCGTCTGGCGTAGCAGAACGCTTCAATGGCGCAATTGCTGCAACACCTGCGTGCTGCGTTGCCCAGTCTTGTGTCCAAGGTGTTTCTACTAATCCGGGTGCAACCGCGTTATGACGAACTGGGCCATGACTCTTGGCCATAAGCCGCGTCATTTGATTCAACGCGGCCTTCGTCATGGAGTACGCAATGGAAGAACCCATGGGGCGTACGCCTGCAACTGATGTGATGTTGACAACGTTTCCATCTTGTGATTTCAACAAGTGTGGCATCGCCATTTTGGTGAGTTGCCATGTTCCCATCACATTCACATTGAAAGTCTTTTCAAAAATCTCGTCTGTCAACGCATCGAGATCTGCATGAGGAACCAATGTTGTCCATCCGGCATTGTTCACCAATACATCCAATTTGCCAAACTTCGCAATTGTTGCATCGATGAGTTTTTGGCATTGTGCTTTATCACTGATGTCTGCCTGCACATAGATGGCACCATTTGGCAATGAGTCAGCAACTTTCTGACCAGCCTCCACAGAACTTGCAGAGTTCACCACAACATGTGCTCCAAGTTCCGCCAAACGTTGTGCGGTGCGTTCACCAATTCCGCTCGATGATCCGGTGACAATTGCAACCATTCCTGAAAATTCAGACATCGAGGTACCTCCGTGTAGTTCACATCATCGTAGAACGGCGAACAGAGAACCAACGATTAGACAAGGGCCAAATGGGAAATGTGTATCCCTGTCTGCCTTTCGTAACAGCAACAAGGTGAGTGCCACTCCTCCTCCCGCCATAAAGGACGCGATCAAAGCAACATAGACAGCAGTCGAACTTGACCAACCCAAATACAAACCCAAGCTTGCGCCTAAAGAGACATCTCCGCCACCCATGTCTCCACCCGACAAGACACGCACAAGAAAGAGCAAAGCCCACATGGTGATTGCACCGATGCATACCTGCTTCACCGTTTGCGTATTACTTCCAACGGTGACGGCGAACAATGCACACGTTGCTGCAGAGAACTTCACAACAGCATGAAACGGAATGACATGAGTATCAAGGTCGACAATCGCAAACCATAATCCGCCGATTACTAACAGAGCCACGATTGCTTGATCTTCGAAAGTCTCAGTGCGAACTTCAACGAAACTGAATAACGCTGCGCAAATCAAGCAGCAAACGAAAATTGCCCACCATGTGCTTGCGAAATGATTCTCACCGTAGGTGTGGCCTATTGAACGTAAATGTTGAATCTCGCGACGTGCAGAAAGCGCAACAAAGCCCCCGAGAAAAAGACCAACTAATAGCCACGCCAGAATTTGCACGCACAGTGTGTAACCACTCTGCAATCAAATTGCTAGTCGCGAAGTAAAGGCTTATTCCTGAACGAGTTCAATAAGAGTTCCGAAGCTGCCCTTCGGATGAATGAAAGCAACTGTGGTGCCGCGGCTACCAGGTCGTGGTGCTTTATCAATCGGCGTTGCACCGGCGGCAATCATGGAAGCCAAGGCCTCTGCACAATTGTTCACGCGATATCCGATGTGGTGCAAACCTTCACCACGCTTCTCAATTGCCTTCGCAACTGGAGAATCTGGGTTCGTTGGTGTCAACAACTGCACATAGCTCTCGGCCACTTTCAATAGCGCCTCTTCTACGCCGTCGCTCTCTACAACTTCGCGATGGTCAACAGTTGCACCGAAAGCATCTTGGTAATACTTGATTGCTGCTTCGAGATCGCGAACAGCGATTGCAACGTGATCTATTTCAGTGAGAATCATTTTCTGCTCTTTCTTAGCGACGGAACCAGGTGAGCTTGTCAGCCACCTTTGCCCGCAACTCGTGATCGTCTACGCCAAGACCTTCTTCAGGTGAAAGGCACAAAACACCAAGTTTTCCTTCGTGCATGTTGTTATGAACTTGGTACGACGCTTCGCCGGTTTGCTCAAGAGTGAAGACTTGAGACATAACAGGGTGAATCATGCCTTTATCAATAAGGCGGTTTGCCTCGTACGCCTCTTTGTAGTTAGCAAAGTGTGAACCAACAAGTTTCTTCAAACGCATCCAGAAGTGGCGATTGTCGAATTCCATCATGAAGCCACTTGTGGCAGCACACGTAACAACGGTGCCACCCTTTTTCACAACATAAATAGATGCAGCAAATGTGCTGCGACCTGGGTGCTCGAAAACGATGTCCGGATCTTCCCCGACAAGGCCACGAATGTCTCCACCAAAGCGACGCCATTCTTGTTCGTTGTGTGAACCATCTTCTTTGAAGAACTGATAGTTGGCCTTCTTACGGTTGATGATGTGCTCACAACCCATCTCACGAAGAATGGCTTCTTTCTCTTCTGAAGACACCACTGCAACAGGAATGCCACCGCCATTAAGAACATATTGCAATGCATATGCACCGATGCCGCCAGATGCTCCCCAGATAAGAACTACATCGCCTTGTTTCATGTTTGCGCCGTTTGGCGAAACAAGCATGCGATAACTAGTGGAGTTACATAGCGCGCTAACTGCTGCTTCTTCCCATGTGAGATGCGCAGGTTTTGGCATGAGTTGGTTTGCTTTCACCACTGCAAGATCTGCAAGACCACCAAAGTTGGTTTCGTAACCCCAGATGCGCTGGTTCGAGCCCATCATGGAATCGCTATGTGATGAAGGATCTTGATCGTCCACATGGTTGCAATGAACGGTGATCTTGTCGCCAGGCTTCCAGTTACGCACTGCGCTACCTACGCGAAGAACAACACCCGATGCGTCTGAACCCAACACGTGGTAATCAAGATCGTGACGCTTCGCCCAAGTGCTTTCGCGACCGAGTCGAGCGAGGGCGCCGAAGGTACTGATGGGCTCGAAAATGCTGGTCCACACTGTGTTGAAGTTGATGGACGATGCCATCACGGCGACCACTACTTCGTCGGGAGCAATTTCTGGAACGGGAACCTGACTGATGTGGATGCTCTTGCGAGGGTCCTTCTCATTGCTAGGGACTCCTTCCCACATTGTCTGTTCTTCCTTACGAACAATGGCTGCTCGGTAAGTGTCGGGCAATGGCAAAGCGGCGATTTCATCGCCAGTGGCGCCATTGAGAATGGCCTGAAGGATGTGTTCCATTCAATTGACGATAGCGAATTTCCGTGATTCATCTCCTAGCCTGATTCCACCAACACCCATCAGGGTGTCCGATTTCACGGAGATACAAATGGCCGGTTCATACATCGTCGCAGGAGCACGCACACCCATTGGAAAAATGAGTGGTGCACTTTCTTCATTCAGCGCAGCAGACCTCGGTGGTTTTGCCATCAAGGCAGCCCTCGAGCGCGCAGGCGTCAAGCCAGAAGACGTAGAGCACGTCATCATGGGTCAAGTTCTCATGGCTGGTCAGGGTCAAGTACCTGCACGTCAAGCAGCTTCAAAGGGTGGCATCCCGATGAATATTCCTTCCATCAACATCAACAAGGTGTGCTTGTCAGGTTTGAACTCCATTTATCTTGCAGACCAAATGATCGCTTCCGGTGAAGCAGACATTGTGATTGCAGGTGGCATGGAAAGCATGACCAACGCGCCATATCTTGCACAGGGTGCACGTGGTGGTTTCCGTTACGGCAACACAGAACTTCAAGACGCAATTGTTCGTGACGGTTTGTGGTGTGCATTCGATGCGTGCCTCATGGGCCTTGGTACCGACCGTTACACCGACGGCAAGATCAGTCGTCAAGAACAAGATGATCTTGCAATGAAGAGCAACGTTCGCGCAGCAGCAGCAATTGCAGCTGGTCGACTTGCAGATGAAATTGTTGAAGTCGCAGTTCCACAACGCAAGGGTGACCCTGTCATGGTGAAGAACGACGAAGGTGTTCGCGCAGACACAACAATGGATTCACTCGGTGGATTGAAGCCAGCATTCGACAAAGAAGGCACCATCACTGCCGCAAACGCAAGTCAGATTTCTGACGGTGGTTCTGCAGTTGTCATGATGAGCAAAAAAGCAGCAGAGGCTCGCGGCATTAAGCCACTTGGCGAAGTTGTTTCATACGGCATGGTTGCCGGCCCAGACAACGCTTCACTTCTTCATCAGCCAAGCCGCTCCATCATGAAGGCACTCGATCGTGTCGGCATGAAAGTTGGCGATGTTGACTTGTTCGAATTGAACGAAGCATTCGCAGCAGTTGGTATCGCATCTATGCGTGAACTTGGAATTTCCGACGACATCGTCAACGTAAACGGTGGCGCCATTGCATTGGGTCACCCAATCGGCATGAGCGGTAACCGTCTTGCTCTCACCATCTTGCACGAACTTCATCGTCGTGGTGGCGGTGTAGGTGCAGCAGCATTGTGTGGCGGCGGCGGACAAGGCGACGCAATCATCGTTCGCACCGTTTAAGAACTACATGTTCCAAGAGCCACTCACTCGTGCACTTCATGTTGCACGGTGGGTGGCTTTTGCAATTGTGGTCGGCGTTATTTCCGGCCTTCTCTCGGCAGCGTTCATCGAGTCACTGACGTGGTCTACGAACACACGCGTGGACAATTCATGGTTCATCTGGACATTGCCAATAGCGGGCCTAATCGTTGGTGCCTCGTATCACTACCTGGGTCGTGGTCTTGAACGCGGCAGCAATTTGCTCATCGACGAGATCCACTCTCATTCCGAATGGGTTCCCTTTCGAATAGCTCCACTCGTATTCATGACAAGTGTTATCTCTCACCTTGCTGGTGGCTCCACAGGTCGTGAAGGCGCTGCGTTACAAATTGCCGCAGGAGCAACAGACCCCATCAGCAAGCGACTTGGTCTAAACCCTGGAGATAGATCACTCATGCTCATCACAGCAATCGCTGGTGGTTTTGGTTCCATTGCCGGAGTTCCCATTGCAGGCGCAGTGTTCGCACTAGAAGTTCAACGCGTTGGGCGTATTCGCTACGAAGCCTTAGTGCCGGCGTTCGTCGCGAGTTTTGTAGGTCACGCAGTTGTTCGTGGTCTCGGAGTTAACTACACCATCTACCCACAAATTCCAGATGTGACATGGTCCCCCACTATCGCGTGGCAAATCTCATTGTTCGGATTAGTTGCCGGCCTCATCGCGCTGACATTCGTGCGACTTACTCAATTCATTCGTGGCCTGATGAAAAAATACGTTGCGTGGTATCCGGCTCGACCACTCATCGGCGGAATCATCTTGCTCGTACTCATCACAGCATGTGGCTGGCGCGATTACCAAGGCTTTTCCTTCCCACTCATGTTGAACGCAATGAACGGCGCAACATCTGGTCACTTCGAAGTAAAACTTCTACTTACTGCCATCACTATCGGTACAGGTTTCGTCGGTGGAGAAGTAATTCCGTTACTCACAACGGGTGCGTTGGCCGGTGCAACTTTTGGCAGTCTCGTTGGGGGCAACATTGCCATTTTTGCAATTGTTGGCGCGGTTGCAGTTCTTGCGGGGGCAACCAACACACCATTGGCGTGCACTCTTATTGGTATCGAGTTATTTGGTGGCGGTGGTGCGATGCTTTTTGCTGTTGCATGTGTTGCGGCGTATGCAACAAGTGGCCACACCGGTATCTACCATGCTCAAAAAGTATCGGCCCACAAGTCGGGCGAAGTTACTTCTTAGGCTTCCATGCGTTGGCGATTGCCAAACGCGCGGCCCAACGTGACTTCGTCGGCGAATTCAATATCGCCACCTACTGGCAGACCACTTGCCAAGCGAGATACCTCTACGCCAACGGGCGACAACAAACGAGCCAAGTACATCGCCGTAATGTCACCTTCGGTGTTGTTGCTTGTGCACACCACAACTTCAGAGATTTCTTCAGGCTTTATACGTGTTAACAACTCGCGCACTTTGAGATGTTCTGGGTTCACACCTTGAAGCGGATCTAACAGACCAAGCAGTACGTGATACCGACCACGAAATTCGCCTGTTCGTTCAATGGCAACAACGTCGCGCGAATCTTCAACAACACACACAATGGACGAGTTGCGCTTGGTGTCGGAACAGATGTTGCACAACTCAGAATCGGTGAGATTGAAACACACTGAGCAAAACTTCACTCGTTGCTTTGCGTCGACTAATGCTTGGGCAAGTCGAGTGACATCGTGTTCGTCGGACTTAATGATGTGAAGCGCTAAACGTTGCGCGCTACGTGGCCCAATGCCAGGCAAGCGACCGAGTTCATCAATCAGTAACTGAACTGGAGGCGTGTAGGGAGACGCCATGAATTATTTCCGACCGCGTGGTGACTTCGGCGCAGGTGGGGGTTCCGCCGCAGGGGTTTCATCCATGATGACACCTTGCGGAAATGAAGAGGTAAGTGCTTCAAGCATTGGATCGATTGCGTTATCTACAGCAATTGTTTCCGAAAGATCAATCTCTGCATACGGATCTTCAGCAACGACAACATCAATTGTCTTTGTTTCGGTCTCGTCGACTTCAGCAATGACTGGGCGCTTCATGCCGGTGGGGCTTGTGGGGTCTGCCTGCACCAAAGTGACTGCATATGTAGTGCCACACACTTGCTTAATTGCAGCAACAACCGTGGCTACTTGTTCTTGTGCGCGTTTCACTGGTGTGTTGTTTGGCAGACGAATGACAATCTTCTTGCCTTCAACAGATTCAATGACTGCTGGTTTAAAGATTGCTTTGGCAATACCGCGCATTGCATCCGTAATTTGTGGCCATGCTTGTGCAGGATCAACGCCAGTAGTTGCGGGCGCATCAGTAACGACTGGTTCACTCTGAGCGGGTGGAACTGGAATCTTCGAAGTATTTGCCGACTCGCCTGCAAGTACTTGCTCGACAGGTGCGGCTTGTGCCGGCACTGGAGCCTCGGGGGCCGGGCGCTCGGTGCCACCAGTTGCGTGACCACCAATTTTGGCTCGGCCAGTTGTGGGGTTCACTGGTGCTTGTGGTGCTGCAGCAGCAATACCTTTTTCACGCAACACTTTGACAGCTTCTTCAAGTTGACCCACGCGCGCAAGCAAGTTTTCTGTGCTGTTGTCGAGAATTGGTGACGACAATTGCACCACTGCTACTTCTAACAACAAACGTGCATCTGGTGCATGGCGCATTTCCACCATGGTGGTGCCGAGAGTTTCCATCACACGCACAATTCGTTGTACACCCATATCACGGGCATACGTATTGAGTTCTGCAATGCGTGAATCTGGTAACTGCACTAGTTCGGGAGACATAAGCGACAGGAAACAGTCGCGCATAGTGCGCACTACATCTTCTGCAAATGTGTGTGGGTCGCGCCCTTGTTGCATGGCGCGAGCAACTGCGGCAAGTGCTGCTGCATGATCACGTTCAATGATGGCGCGCACAATGTCTTCAGTGTGCATTGCTTCTTCAGGTTCGCCCCCACCAGAGACGACAAGTTCCAGGGCAGACAATGTGTCACGCGCACTACCCGCACCTTGACGCAACACCATGTTGATTGCGTCATCGTCAACCGTGAGTTCTGCTTCTTTGATAACAAAACGCACATACTTTTCCAGTTCATCAACGGGAAGTAAATGAAACTGCAAATGCTGAACACGACTACGAATCGTTTCGGAAATTTTCTGTGGGTCTGTAGTTGCAAGAACAAACACCACTTGTGCCGGCGGCTCTTCCAATGTTTTTAGCAACGCAGCTTCTGCACCGCGAGTAAGCATGTGCACTTCGTCCAAAATAAACACTCGGTGTCGACCAGGGCTAGTGAGAGCAGCCGCTTCGATAATGTCGCGAATTTCTTGAACACCGTTGTTGCTCGCAGCGTCGAGTTCCAGAACGTCGTAACTGGTGCCAACTTCTACTGCTTTGCATGAATCACATACACAGCACGGCTCACCCTCGACGGGGTTTTCACAGTTCAGAACCTTGGCCAAGATGCGCGCGGTGGTGGTCTTGCCGGTTCCACGCGGGCCTGAGAATAAGTAGGCCTGGCCTTCACGGCCGTTGATGACCGCATTGCGCAAAGCACGCACCACGTGGTCCTGCCCGTACAGCTCGGAGAACTTCCGAGGTCGGAATCGTCGATACAGGGACTGCGTAGCCATCGGAGCGACCCTACCAATGAGGTGCATCGCCGCCCTGCGTGTGCGAAGGTGAAACACCCCCGGCGGTCATTCCTTGGCTACCGTTTCCTTACCTCATGCGTCGCCTACCCACATTCCTGCTCGCGCTCATCGCGTTCCTCGCCATTGGGGCGGGGCCTGCCTCGGCAGCCGGCGACAACACCCTCGCCAGTTCCAGCCCAGCGGCTGGCGAAGTCATTGATCTTGCCCCCACCCAGATTCAATTGAAGTTCACACTTCCCTTGGGAGGCGCTGACGCCGCAGGGAAAATGGGGCTCTCGCTTTCCTGTGAATCACAATTGGTGAACCTTGGACCACCAGCACTGTCAGCCGACGGAGTCACCGTGTCGGCTGCTCTCACCCAAGCTCCACCAAATGGGAAATGTGTTGTTAGTTGGTCGCTGCCCGACACCAGCACCGGCACATTTAGTTTCACTGCACAAACTCAAGCCACCACCACAGTGCCAGGCACAACGCCTGGCGGAACAGACACCAGTATTCCTACCGATGGTGAGACTGCAACCAGCACGCCACGTGTTGGTGGCCCACTCGGATTGTTCCGATGGATCGCGTTCTTTTTTGTCGCTGCATTGTTTGGCGGAATTGTTTTCATTCGTCTGATGTGGCCAGAGGGAGTTGAGTACCCGATTACTGAAAAATATTTCCGACAGATTTCAATACTCGCCTTTGTCTCTACATATTTTGTTGCTGCAGCAATGAACGCACAAGAAGGATCCACTGGAATCGGATCTTCATTGTCACCTACTTCGTGGGGACCATTGTTCGGCACCAAAGAAGGCAATGCAGTTATCTTGCGACTTGTATGCATCGCAGTGTTAGGCAGCCTCACGTGGATTACAGAACGTATTTTCGTTCCATCACTAAATGCTGTTGTCATTGGCTCTCTCAGTATCACAATGTTGACTTACGGTTTCGATAGAGCAACGGGACGCGCCGTGATCATCGGCATTGTTCTCGCTATTGCACACATGGCCCTGATCTCTGTATGGGTAGGTGGAATCGCCCTTATTTGGCGGGTTGTTTTGCATGGTCCAGGCGACATCGATCTTGTGCACGCATTGCGCACATGGAGTCGCAGCAATAATCCACTCACCATTGGCATTGTTCTCACTGGCTTTGCACAAGTGTGGCGTCTCGACGGTCTGAGTCTCATCAATAGTGGTCACGGTCGAGTTGTACTTTTGAAAATACTCATCGTCGGCGCACTGCTGTTTGTAAGCGCAGTCATTCGACAATTCGTTATGCGCGGAATGCAACGAGCAAACTCGCTGAACGAAAAAGTTGTCTATCGTTTGAAACGACCAGTTGGTCTTGAACTTTCCATCAGCATCATTGTTCTTGCATTGTCATCGTGGATGCTGTCGATGCGGCCACCATATATTTTGTTGCGTGATCGTGGGCCAGTTGTTGAATACGCAATCGTGCAAGACCTTGAAGGAAAGGATGACTTTCACGTTCGGTTGTCCATCACACCAGGCAACGTTGGCGCCAACAAAGTTCTTGTAGAACTCTTTGGTCCGGAACGAATTCAAAACTTCACCATTAAGTTCACACCAGAAAATCCAAACTTCCCTGGGTACACATTGTTTGTTCCCATCACTCGTCCAGGTGGTGCACTCACCACTGAAGAAGCGGGAATGAACTTCAAGGCACCAGGCGTGTGGACCGCCACCATCACAGGTGTCACCACCACCGGAGACCTCGAACCACTCACCACCACATTTGTGATTGCCGACGGCACCACGGTGACCACGCTTCCCCAACAAGGATTGAAAGTGGGCTCCACCACAACCCCACCGACCACGGTGCCCCCCACCATGGCTCCCACCATTGCGCCAACTATTGCTCCTACCGTGCCGCCCACTGTCGCGCCTTCGGTGCCAGTGGCCCCGGTGGTCACCACGCTCCCACCCGGATAACGGCATTTCACCCCGTTTCGCCCATCAGATAGGCAGAAGCCCTCAATGGGCACTAGCGTTTCGCAGGTGACTGATACCTCTGGCTCTTCGATGCAGAACAAAATTGACGACCTTCGGGACCGTCAGCAGCAGGCGATCAACGCCGGAAGCCCGCGCTCCGTGGAGCGCCACAAGGGCAAGGGAAAATTGTTGGCCCGCGAGCGCATCGACTACCTCTGCGACCCAGGCTCTTTCCACGAACTCGACATGTTGGCTCGCCACCGTGCTCATGCTGCAGGCCTAGAAGAGCGCCCATACACAGACGGTGTTATCACCGGTTGGGGCACCATCGAAGGTCGCAAAGTTTTCCTTTTCAGTCAAGACTTCACCGTGTTCGGCGGAGCGCTTGGTGAAGTGTTCGCCGAGAAGATTCATAAGTTGATGGACCTTGCACTCAAAGTTGGTGCACCCGTAATTGGTTTGAACGACGGCGCTGGTGCTCGTATTCAAGAAGGTGTTGTTTCGCTTGCTTCATACGGCGGCATCTTTTATCGCAACGTGCAGTCCTCTGGTGTTGTTCCACAAATTTCTGTCATTCTCGGACCATGTGCTGGTGGCGCTGTGTATTCGCCAGCAATGACCGACTTCATTTTCATGGTGCGCGAATCAAGCCACATGTTCATTACTGGCCCAGATGTTGTAAAGACAGTTACTGGTGAGGACGTGACATTGGAAGAACTTGGTGGCGCAATGAGCCACGCTTCGAAATCTGGTGTTGCAACATTTGTATCTAATGACGAACAGTCATGTCTTGACGATGTGCGCTTCTTGCTTTCGTTCCTTCCACAAAACAACCTTGAAGAAGCTCCACTTGTCGAAACTGCTGATGATCCAGATCGTCTCTGTGAATCACTGCGCGACATTCTTCCTGCATCACCGAACCAGCCATACGACATGAAGAAAGTCATTCGTGAAGTTGTAGACGACGGTGAATTCTTTGAGTATTTCCCACATTGGGCAAAGAGCATCGTGTGCGGTTTCTCTCGTGTTGAAGGAAAAACTGTCGGCGTAGTGGGCAACCAGCCAATGGCGTTTGCTGGTGTTCTCGACATTGAATCATCTGAAAAAGCAGCACGTTTTGTACGTACCTGCGACGCATTCAATATTCCACTGCTTACTTTCGTAGACGTACCTGGCTTCTTGCCAGGCGTCAACCAAGAGCACGAAGGCATTATTCGCCATGGCGCAAAGTTGTTGTACGCGTTCTGTGAAGCAACAGTTCCACGTATTCAGATCATTACTCGTAAGGCTTATGGCGGTGCGTACGTGGTGATGAACTCAAAGTCCATCGGCGCAGACCTTGCTTACGCATGGCCTACTGCAGAACTTGCAGTTATGGGACCACAAGGTGCCGTAGAGATTGTGTACAAGCGAGAACTGCAACAAGCAGCAGACCCTGTTGCGCGCCGTGCAGAACTCATTGCTGAATACACAGAGAAGTACGCAAACCCATATGCAGCCGCCGAACGTGGTTACATTGACGACGTTATTGACCCAGCAGATACACGACGCAAAGTTGTTGCCGGATTGCGCATGTTGCAAACAAAGCGCGAAGAGCTCCCACGCCGCAAACACGGCAACATGCCTCTGTAGGAAATCATGACTGAATCATTTGCTTCGAACTTTGCTGGCGCACCGTCCGTTGGTTTTGGAATTAGCAGCGAACCTAAAGCAGGTTTTTGGATTCGCGCTTTGGCAAACATCTGTGACGGCATCATGGTGTCTCTCGTCAACCTTCCCTTGGCAGTGATCGCTGCCAGTGCAAGTGACGATGCGCAAGTACCTTTTCAACTCGCCCAGATGGTCCTTTCATTAGTTGTGTTGTCATACTGGATGGGCACGCAAGGTGGTTCACCGTTGCGCCGCAAGTTAGGCGTCTACGTGCTCGACGCCGAGACTGGCGCGTTCATTGGTAAGGGTCGTGCTGCAAAGCGCATCCTGATGAGTTGGGTTTCTGCGCTTGCATTGTTCGTTGGATACCTATGGATGATCTGGGATCCTCAGAAGCAAACATGGCACGACAAGGTTGCACATTCAGTGGTGGTTCGTCGATGAATACCGCAATTGCATCAATTTCACCGGTACCAACTGAAGAGGAAGCGGCCGCCATTGTTGCTGCAGTCACTCTCATGTGGCCACAACCTGTGGCGGCGTCCACCACTGACAACAAGCCCAATGTGGCTTGGCGTTTCAGTGGCCGTTGGTGGGCAAACGACGCAATCTCTCGTCGCACTCGACCAGGAGCATAAACATGTCGTCGGCGAGCGGCACTGAACTCACCACAGTCGCAGACGACCTTGCCGTTTTTCATCACGGCACACATGTCATCCGCCACGAGAACTTAGAGCCCAACACCGCGTACACCGAACACGGAATTGATTTCCGCACACTGGCTCGTCCAAGTGGAAAATTGCTCAGTGTGTTTGCAACTGTGAACGACGTTCACTTTGGCGAAACAGAGTGTGGTCGCGTTGACGACAACCTCAATGGCCCCATTCAACGTGCCCTTCCTGGTGAACAGCCGTACCCCATCACAATGAACTCGGGTGCGATTGCAGAGATACAGCAACTGCAACCCAATGTAGTTCTTGTAAAAGGTGATCTCACGTGCAATGGCACAGACGATGAGTTCGCCGCATTTCGCGAACACTATGTAGATGGCTTTGGAGACAAACTGTTTGTTGCACGAGGCAACCACGATGCATACATGGGCCAGAACGAATTCACCGGTGATCAATGGATTCAATTACCTGGTGTCACCATTGCACTCATCGATACAACAATCCCCACCATCACAACTGGCCGCATCGACCCCGAACAATTTGAGTGGCTAGATGCGCAACTGTCTGCAAGCACATCACCAGTTCTCATCATGGGTCATCACCAACAGTGGATAGAAGGCGCTCGCAGCGATGATTACTTCGGTCTGCATCCAGACAGCAGCGACCAGTTAGACGAACTAGCAGTACGTCATGCATGCGTGCTTGCATACACAGCAGGCCATACGCACCGCCACCGCGTACGTGCCATGGCTCAGTCAGGTATTCCGTCAGTGGAGATTGGTTGCGTGAAGGATTTCCCAGGTTCGTGGGGCGAATACCGCGTGTATGAAGGCGGAGTAACGCAGATTGTTCATCGCATCTCTACACCTGAGGCATTGCAGTGGAGCGAGCGTTGCCGTCACTTGTATGAAGACTTTGGTGTGCACTACGAGACATATGCAATGGGTGCACTCGAGCAACGCTGTTTCAATATCGAGTTGCGATGACCGCAGCGGCGCTTGCTGGTCTGCGCGTTGTCGACCTTTCCACTGTTCTTGCTGGGCCTAACTGTGCTCGCTACCTCGCCGACTTCGGTGCAGATGTCATCAAGATTGAACGTCCAGACGGTGGCGACAGTTTGCGCAACATGGGTTGGCGTGACCCTGCAGATGGTGAAGGTCTGTGGTGGAGGCTTGTGAATCGCAACAAGCGCACTGTCGCGCTTGATTTGAAAAACGAAGACGATCGAGATGTCTTTCTTCGACTCATTGATGAAGCAGATGTATTGGTAGAAAACTTTCGCCCAGGAATTTTGGAGCGCTTAGGTTTTGCGCCCGAGGTGTTGCATGCACGTAACTCGAAACTCATCATCACGCGCGTAAGTGGTTTTGGCCAAGATGGCCCATACGCGCATCGCCCCGGGTTTGCATCTATTGCTGAAGCAATGTCTGGGCTTGCGTCTATCACTGGCGTACCTGGTGGCGATCCAATGCTTCCGCCGTTCGCACTCACTGATGAAGTGACTGGTCTTGTTGCTGCATTTGCCACCATGGTTGCGTTGTGGTCAGAACAAGGTCAAGTTGTTGATGTTTCATTGTTAGAGAGTTTGTTTCAAATTCTTGGACCATTGATGACAGTGTGGCTGACGCGCAATGAGTTACAACCACGAATGGGTTCACTACTTCCCTACACAGTTCCACGCGGCGTGTACAAGTGCGCTGATGGAAAGTTTGTTGCAATTTCTACATCAAGTGATTCCATTGCGGCACGTGTCGTGAAGCTGATTGGCTTTGACGGTGATGATCGGTTTGCAACATTTGCAGGACGCATTGCCAACCGCGAAGTCATCGAACAAGAGATGGATAATTGGTTTGCTTCTCGCACGCAAGCAGAGGCACTCACAATCTTTGAAGAGATAGAAGCTGCTGCTGGTCCTGTGTTATCGATGCAAGACATAGAGACAGACCCGCATTATGTTGCACGCCAAGCAGTGGTGAACATCGAAGGAACACCTATGCAAGGCCTTGTTGCTCGGCTATCTGCGACTCCGGGGGCAATCAAGTGGCGTGGTCGCACAAAAGACGAAGACGGCAATTCCATACGCCGTAACGGTTGGAACGAATAAATCTCTACTGAGAGTCGTTCATCTCTCGTTTCACTAAAACCCTTGCAGTTCGCTGTTTTCCCGTGATGGTGACTATTGTTTACCTGTTCGTCAGGGGAAATTCATGAACACCACCAAAGAGCCACGTATGTCGCGCGCGTACCAAGTACTCAGCATTACTGCCATTGCAACATTCTTAGTTTCACTTGACACCAGCATTGTTGTTGTTGCGCGTCGCGCTATTGAAGAGGACCTCGGGCATCCAACGCTTCTTACGTGGGTGTTTTCTGGTTACAACATTGCGTATGCAGCAGGCCTGTTAACTGCTGGTCGTTTCGCGGATGTGAATGGTCGTAAGCGTTCGTTCTTACGTGGTCTTGCACTATTCAGTATCGGTTCCATCTTGTGCGGTTTCGCACCAACGTCGTTGTTGCTCGTTCTTGCTCGCTTGGTGCAAGCAGTTGGCGGCGCCATGTTGACACCAGCATCACTTGCACTAGTTCTTCCTGAGTTCCCCGTCGAGAAGCGCACCGTCGCAATTGGTATCTGGGGAGCCGTTGGTGGTTTAGCTGCAGCAC
>Ga0214921_10003800_pt1 | contig 22817 bp, 24 predicted proteins | sample LL1505_MetaG_FD_177992 | JGI IMG/M metagenome (GOLD analysis project Ga0214921, IMG submission 177992) | Freshwater microbial communities from Lake Lanier, Atlanta, Georgia, United States - LL-1505 | ecosystem: Environmental > Aquatic > Freshwater > Lake | place: USA: Georgia | collected... | reverse complement strand
AGAGATCGAGGCCAGCCGGAACAGGGAGAAGGCCAGATAGAAGTTGAACTCTGGGATCGCGCCTTGCCCGGTGCGGCGGCAATAGGCGGCGACATAGTCCTCTTCCGACGGAATGCCTGAGGTCGCCAGATCAATGCCGTCGAACGTGCCCCAGCTTTCCGAGCGCGAATGCCATAGGATGCAGTTATAGGCCAGATCGGCCAGCGGATGGCCCAGCGTCGACAGCTCCCAGTCCAGAACCGCAATGATGCGCGGCTCGGTGGGGTGGAACATGACATTCTCTAACCGGTAGTCACCGTGAGCGATGGTCACCGTATCGTCCGCAGGAACCAAGGCTGGCAGGGCCTCGATCAGGGCCTCCATCGCCTCGATCCGCTCCGTCTCCGCACCGCGATATTGCTTGATCCAGCGGCCGATCTGGCGCTCGAAATAGTTTCCGGGACGGCCATAGTCGGCCAAGCCGATTTCATTGGGATCGATGGCGTGCAGCCTTACCATCACCGCGCCCAACTCGTCATAGATCGCGGCGCGCTCGGCGGGGGTCATGCCGGGCAAGCGGGCATCGCGGAAGATGCGGCCTTCTAGGAAATCCATCACATAGAAGGTCGCGCCTGCGACGCTGTCATCTTCGCACAGGGCGCGCATGGTCGGGACCGGAAAGCCAACCTTGCCCAAGGCCGACATGACCCGAAACTCACGGTCCACCTGATGGGCGCTGGCCAAGAGCTGCCCCGGCGGCTTCTTGCGCATGACATAGCGCTTGCCGCCTGCCGTCAGCATATAGGTGGGGTTAGAGGCACCTCCCTGAAACTGACGCACCGACAGAGGTCCTTGATAGCCCTCGACGTTGGCAGCCAGCCAGCGATCCAACGCCGCCTCGTCCAGCCTGTGGGCAGGGCGCACATCACCGATGGTCGGTTGTCCAGGATCAGCACTCATGGTTCGGTCTCCCAACAGGTCTTTTCATTATCTCTACGCCCTTTCCCCAAAGGCGCCCCAAGCGAAATCTAGAGAATACGCTATCCGGCCCTAGCCATTGTGGTTTCATACTGATCGGGGTGGATCACATAATAGTCGAGATCAGCCAGCAGCTTGGTCCAAGCCTGATCCATGTCGGCGGTCCAGTCGCTAGCCAGCAAGGCCTTAAGGGTCGCTGCGACCGTTGCAAAGAACATGCGGAACACATCGGGCGGCACGTCATAGCCCTCATGGGTCACGACCTCGCACTGGATCATGGTGCTGGCATATTTGCGCTCACCGACGAAATCGAGGATGGCCTCAAAGACCCGCGCCAGCATCTCGCCCTTCACCGCATGGTTGGTGTCGCGCCAGAACAGGGCCTCCATTTCTGGATGCTCGCGAAAAAGCCGCTCATAGACCAACGGCGTCAGGTCATCGCAGCGCTCAGCGGCAAGTTCTAAACTGGCTTCGATCAGGCTAGAACTCATCAGCCCTAGCCCGCGGCCTGACCAAAGCGGCGCACCCCAGCGATAGGGGCAACCCAATCGGCGGCATGGTCAGCATAGACCTCAACGCCCGGCTTGATGGCGCTTAAATCATCCAAGGTTCCGGCCTTGATCATGACCGCGCCCGGCATCAGGTCGATCTTGGACAGGATTGGCGAGCCGCAGTTGGCGCAGAAATGACGATGGACCCCCTTGCCGCTGTCACCGATGTCCTCATAGACCTTGGTTTCGCCGTGCTGGACATAGTCCGCTTCCGCGACCACCAGATTGGTCGAAAAGACACTGCCGCTTTGACGCTGGCAGTGGGTGCAGTGACAGATCGCTGTCACGGTCGGCTCGGCCTTCAATTCATAGCGCACCGCGCCGCACAGACATCCGCCCTTACGTTCAGCCATCCTGATCTCTCCCAGATTCTGTTTTGCTCTTGAGCCAAACTCTAGGTCCGATTGGCGCAAAGTCATAGGGCCTCGATCAAACTCTTGACCTGCCTCGCGCTAGACCCGACAAATCAGGGAACCATAAGAGGAAACGTCAATGAAGCTGCATAGTTCCGTAGGTCCAAACCCGCATGTCGTGCGGATGTTCATGGCCGAAAAGGGCATCACCTTGCCCATAGTAACGGTCGACCTGATGGGCGGTGAAAACCGTCGCCCGCCCTACAATACGGCGGTCAATCCGGCGGGCCAGACGCCTGCGCTAGAATTGGATGATGGCCGGGTTGTCTGCGAAATCACCACCATCTGCGAATATCTCGAAGAGGTGCAGCCCTCGCCCGCCCTGGTCGGTACCACCGCCGAGGAGCGCGCTGAGACCCGCATGTGGACGCGCCGCATCGATCTGAACATCTGCGAGCCCATGACCAACGCCTTCCGAGCGGCTGAGGGTCGTCCGATCTTTGAAAAGCGCATCATGCTGGTCGGTCCAAGCGGGGCTGAAGAGCTCAAGGCCATCGCTAAGGATCGTCTCCAATGGCTGGGCAACCAGATGGGCGATCGTCAGTTCATCTGCGGGGATCGCCTGACCCTAGCCGACATCCTGCTCTACTGTTTCTTGACCTTCGGCGCCGCCGTTGGTCAGCCGCTGGCGACGGAACATGCTTGGACCGCCGCCTGGATCAAGCGCATGGACGAACGCCCAAGCGCTAAGGCCTAATCTTGCGTTGACGGTAAGGGGTTGGCGGCTTTGATCTTGTCGATCACGCCCGACAGCCCCGCCCCGCCGATCTCCTTGCCCAGCTTAAAGACCCCGCTAGCCCGGCCACAGAGCTCGCCGTCAGCGGTGATCAGACATTGTGCAAAGGCCATATTGCGGGTGATTTTCAGCACCTGCGCGCTGCCCTCAACCCAACTGCCGAGCGGCGCTGGCGCCAAGAACTCTTGGCTGAGCTGAACGGTCGGCATGAACCGGCCCCGCATCTTGCTCTGATGAGCAATCGACATCGGCATCAGCATGTCGATGAAGGTGGCCAACATACCGCCATGGCAGATCTGCATAGGATTGCAGTGGCGCATCTCGACCCGAAAGCCGAGCTTGAGAACCTCACCATGGGGGTTCAGCCATAGCGGGCCATTGGCACCGATAAAGCCAATCTCGATGGGAAAGGCGGCAAAGCCGACCGGCGCATTAATCTCTTCGATGGACAGATTCTGGGTCATGCGGGCAGCGCTATCAGCACTGCCCTTGCGGCGCCTAGTCCAAAAGTTTCATGGCACCGAGGTCGAGCACCTGGGCGGCACCGCTTTCGAGCATGGAGAAGAACATATCGTCGCCCCGCTCGGTGCGTCCGACGATCATCGAGGCGGAATAGGCCATGTTGAACAGTGAGAAACTGTAATGGGCATAGTCGCGCATCAGCTTTTCGAACGGATAGTCCCGCACCCCCAATGAGGTCAGCCGTGCGTGATAGGCCTTAAGCAACTCATGCTCATTGGCCTTGCGATCCTGAGGCGATAGGGCTCCGGCCAAGAAATAGGACACATCGGCCATGCAGCAGCCATAGCCGACGGACTGCCAATCGACGATGGCGATGGGATAGCCGCCCTCAGCCGTGCCATACATCATATTGTCGGGGCGAAAGTCGTTGTGGGTCAGGCAGCGCGGACCCTCATAGCCGAACTTAAACCGGTCGAAATTGGTGGTCAGTTTCTCACCGATCTTGACACATTCGGGCGAGATCCGGTCGCCATAGCGCTCGCGAAAGCCGAGCCACAGGGTACGCATCAAATCCGCCCCCGCACTTGCCGGTCCTGCCGCCGAGCCAAAGATCCAAGGCACCTGATCCCATTGGTCTTGCCCCCAGTGCGACGCGGCGAGATGGGCAGCTTGATCCACCGATAACGCCGCCTGGTCCACAGTCACCCCGGCGACCTGATCGCCTTGAACGGCGGGGGCGAGGTCCTCCATCAGCAGCACGAAATCACAGGTCTCTTCATCGACATCCGTGAACAGGACCTTGGGGGTGGTGACCAGAGCCGTCGCGGCCAGTTGACGATAGAAATTCACCTCGCGCACATAGTTGCCGAAATTGACACCCGTGGCGCGGCTTTCAGGGTCTTGCGATGGGAACTTGCCGACCACGGTCTTGGGCGCATCGTTGGGGTCGTCGTCAAACTCGAGGGTGAACCGCACGCTTTCCCCGACCTGCCCGGTACCGAACTTTTTAGCGGTGAAGGAGGACACCTTGGCCTCGATGCCAGCCTTGCCCAAGGCAGCGGTTAGCCAATCGGTCGTGATCTCAGCGGCCGGAAGGATGGGGGGCGTGTTGGCCTGTCGTGTGGGCATGGATGGTCCGGGGCTCCCGCGTTTCTTGGTCACGGATTTTTCGTCCGTGTTGCGCCCTATCATGCACCCAATCGGCGCCAGCCTAAAGCTGGATCATGTCAAAATCAGACGTTGATGGGCCGCGCCACCCTCGAGCTCGAAATCCTCCGCGTGCCTTGGATCGAGGCGGCAGTCTCGCGTCGTGCCTAGACCCATCAGTTCGGCGGGTTACACCGCTCCAAAAAGGCGGTTGAGGCAGTGAGCATCTCAAGACGGGTTTCGCTGGTCGAGAGCCAGTGATCCTCGCCCTTGAGGGTGACCATTTCGACTGGCTTTCCCGCCCTCTTTAGAGCCGCTTCCATCCGTTTGCTCTGATCTATCGGCACGACGGTGTCATCGAGGCCGTGAATGAGCAGGATGGCTGCTGAGGCCTTTGCCGCCTGAAACTCGGGCGAAATGGTATTTAGGGCAGGGTCAGTGTCATTCTTGACCCCCAGATATTCGTGCCAATAGCGCGACGTCGAACTTCTCGGGCCATACATAGAGGCGGTATATAGAAGCTGCTGGCTCATATTGGATGGCCCCGCCAGTGACACCGCGCAGCGATAGATGTCCGTCTGCAGCGTCACCCCGGCCAAGGCCGCATAGCCGCCATAGGACCCGCCGACTATGGCGACACGCTTAGGGTCGACCAATCCCTTTTTGACCAAGTCAGCGATACCATCCGACAGATCGGTCTGCATCTTGCGGCCATATTCGCCGTAACCCGCTCTCAAATGCTCAAGACCAAATCCGTCTGACCCTCGAAACTGCGGCTGAAGGACGGCATAGCCGCGCGACGCATAGGCCTGCGACCACCAGTCAAAGCCAATTTCGTCTCGAGAGAACGGGCCCCCGTGGGGTAGCACGATCAGAGGCAAGTCCTTGGCGACCCGATCTCTTGGCAGGGTCAGATAGGCGGGAATATCCATCCCGTCTGCGGCGCTGTAGTGGATATATTGGCGCTCGTTCATCTGGTCCGGTCCGAGGTCCTTGCGCAGGTCGCCAATCAATTTGGCACCCCCCGACTTCCTGTTGACGAGATAATATGAACTCCCAAAGCCCCCGCCAAAGACCTCGACGATCACGCGGCTTCGATCCTGCGCGATCGACTGGATGGCGACTTCCGCGCCGTTAAAGGCCTTTTTTATGGCATTCCAAAAGGCCTGATCCGACGGGTCGGTAAATTGATATTGCAGGTGATCGCCGTCGGCCTTGACGGTCCCAAAGACAACTTGGGTCCCGTCTTCAGAGATGAAGCTTCGATCCCGGGAGGGAAGCTCTTCGCCCCACGCCCCGGTCTCGGTATTGACCGGATGAACAACTGTTTCTTGGTCATCCGGGACCCGGACAAAGACCGTCCTTTGGTCGGCAGATACGCCAGCAAACGAGGGCCGTTGGATCAGGCTAATGCCTTTTTGGACAACGTTTAAATGCTCAAGGTCTGGCCCGACTCGGACTTGCCACGCGCCCGTCTTGGCGAAGTAGCGCACTTCGCCAAGGACCTTGCCCGTCGGACCGACCGCCCAAGCAACCGTGTCCGATACGCCCTCGGCCACCACCCTGTCCTCACCGCTGTCGCGATGCTCGATGAGAGACAAGACGTAATAGCGATTTAGCGACGTCAAGCTGTAGAGGATCAGCCTGTTAGGACCGTCGGGGCTAACTGTGCGAACCGGGTAGCCGCCCGCAATGGTGTTTAAGGTCCGGTCGACCCCCTTCAAAAGCAGGGTCTGTTTTTGGGTTTTCAAATTGTACTCAAGCGCAACATAATTTTCACTTCGTGCCGTTGTCCCGGTGGAACTGATATCTGATAGCCGCGCGGTCACCGACTGAACGATCACCAAACGGTCGTCATCGATCCACAGGAGATGGCGAAATTTACTGGCCCCCAAGGGCAAGACCTTCGTCACTGTCAGCGTCTGGGCGTCGAACAGGGTCACGGCCCGACCGCTCTCGTCCCCCATCACAGCCGCGAAGAGCTGACCGCTTGGGCTGAATTGAAGCGAGGCAATTTGAAGGTTGCGACCATAGGCCAACAGGTCCGGCCGGTCGGCGGCATGTCCGCTTGCCCAGACCAAAACTGAGGCAACGAGGCCCAACAGGATGGTCCGCAATCCGATGCTCATCACGAAAGCCTCCCCCACTCAGGCTGAGTAAGAGAAGACCCTCTTTATAATCTCGTCAAGGTCGTTAAATATAAAATTATAGATAGGGGTGTGATCAGCTATCCGAATAGTTCGGCGGGCGCTTTTGCAAGAAGGCCATCATGCCTTCGCGGACGTCGGCGGTCTGGGAGCAGAGGATCTGGTTGCGGTCTTCCATGGCGATGGCCGCTTCGAGGCTCTGGGAATCGACGCTCATATTCAGGCACTCTTTGGTCAGGCGCAGGCCCAGAGGCGAGGTCGTGACCATATCGTCCAGATAGGCGCGCGCCGCCTTGGTTAGATCGGCATCCGGCACAACTTCGCTGACCAGACCGACCCGCAAGGACCGCTCGGCATTGATGAAGCGCCCGGTCAGCATCAGCTCGGACGCCACCGACACGCCCACCAGACGCGGCAGGAAGTAGGACACGCCGATGTCGCAGGCCGACAGGCCGATACGGATGAAGGCGGCATTCATGCGCGCGCTTTCACCGGCGATGCGGATGTCAGACGCCAGAGCCAGTGCAAAGCCGCCGCCGCAGGCTGGCCCCTGAACCAGCGAGATGATCGGCTGCTGACAACGGCGCATGCGCATGACGATCTCGGAGATGCGGCGCTGACTGAGCAGGCCCGCCGCCGGACCGCGCGGCGCATTATCGTCGGGCCGCGATTCCATGCTCTCCTTGATGTCGAGCCCGGCGCAGAACGCCCTGCCCGCTCCCCGAAGCACCACAATGCGGGTCTTACGATCAAAATAGAGACCGCCGAAATAGTCGAGCAGATCATCGACCATCTGACCGTTCAGCGTATTGAGCGCCTCGGGCCGGTTCAGCGTCACCCAATCAATCGGGCCTTCTTTTTCGATCAGCAATGTGGCGTAGGGCGCGGGCATGGTGAGGTCCTTTGGCTTTAGGCCGTTGGGATCTTGTTGAAGGGTACGCCCTTATCGGCCCGCATATCGTCGGGCAGGCCGAGGACCCGCTCGCCAATGATGTTGCGCAAGATCTCGTCCGTGCCGCCTTCGACGCGGGTCGCGGGCGACCGCAGCAGTTGGGCTTGGAACTTCGCCGCCATGGCTGCTAGCTTCGGATCGGACACGGCCCCGGCCTGACCTTGCAGGTCAAGCGCGAACATGGCGATCTCTTGCAGGCTAGAGCCCGCAACCAGCTTGCCGATGGAGTTTTCCGGCCCTGGATTTTCACCGCGCGACAGGGCCGAGATAGCCCGCATGCCGGTATATTTCAGGCCGCTCTGACGGCAGGCCCACTCGGCCAGCTTGGAGCGCACGCCCCGGTCATTGATGGCCAGCGTGCCGTCGGCCAGTTCCAGCTCCTTGCAGAACTCGAAAATGTCGGGGAAGCCCGCGCTCATGCCCGAACCGATGGACAGGCGCTCGTTCATCAAGGTGGTCAGGGACACTTTCCAGCCCTCGCCCACGCCGCCGAGGCGCTGCTTGTCGGGGATGCGAACATTGTCGAAATAGACCTCGTTAAAGCCCGACTGACCATTGGCCTGCTTAATCGGAACAATGCGCACGCCCGGCGTGTCCATGCGCAGGAAGAACATGGTCAGGCCCTTATGCTTTGGCACGTCGGGGTCGGTGCGGGTGATCAATATGCCCCACTGCGAATAGTGCGCGCCGCTGGTCCAGATCTTCTGGCCATTGATGACCCAATCGTCGCCATCGCGCTCAGCCTTGGTGCGCAGACCGGCCAGATCGGAGCCGCCCGCCGGTTCGGAGAACAGTTGGCACCAGATATCTTCGCCTGCAGCCAGTCGGGGCAAGAGCTCGCGCTTGGCCTCTTCCGGACCCCAATCCATGACCGTCGGGCCGCACATGCCGTGACCGATGATGAACGAGCCGGACAGGGCAGCATATGGCCCCTCTTCTTGGTTCCAGATCACGCGCTCAATCGGGCTCGCACCGCGACCGCCATATTCCTTAGGCCAGTGTAGGCAGGCCCATCCGGCGTCATACTTCTTCTTCTGCCAAGCCTTGGCCTCCTTCATGGGGTCCAGACCGCCCAACTCGATCCCGCCGAACCCGGCCTTTTCGAGGTGGGGCAGCAGGTGCTTGGGGGCGTTGGCGTCGATCCAGGCGCGGGCTTCGGCGCGGAAGGCGGCTTCGTGGGGGGTGTCGTCGAAGTTCATGGCTTTAAGGTCCCTTAAATGGCGATCTGGCTTAGGCGGCGTTCTTGGCGCGCAGCCGGTCGATCAGTTTGTCTTCCCATTCATTCAGGCCGCCGAGGCTGACGGCCAAGAGGTTGGAGCGGCGATAGTAGAGGTGGCAGTCCATGGCCCAGGTAAAGCCCATGCCCCCGTGAACCTGGATATTGTTCTTGGCGCAATGTTGGAAAGCCTTGGTCGAGCTGACCCGCATGGTCGCGGCCGCTTCGGCAAGGTCGGCTGAACCGGTCGACAGGGCATAGGCCCCGAAATAGCCGTTCGAGCGGGCCAAGGTGGCCGAGACATACATATCGGCCAACATGTGCTTGATGGCTTGGAACGAGCCGATGGCGCGGCCAAAGGCAAAGCGCTGCAGGGCATAGTCGCGGCCCATTTCCAGCGCCTTATCGGCCCCGCCGATCTGTTCGAAGCCGGTCAGGATGGCGGCGCGGTCCAGCGCCTCTTCGTAAAGACGCCAGCCATCGCCCGCGGCGCCGACCAGCTCCGCCGCTGCGCCATTAAAGGCGATCTTGGCTTGGCTGCGCGTGGGATCGATCGTTTCCAGCACGGTGCGCTCGATGCCAGACTGGTTCAATTCAACCAAATAGAGCGACAGGCCTTGAGCATCCTTGCCCGGCGCGTGGCGGGCCAAGACAATGGCAATGTCGGCAATGTCGCCGTCTAGCACGGGCGACTTGGCACCGGTCAGGGTTCCGGCCTTGGCCGATAGCGCGACGTTCGAAGGCCGCACAGACCCGGTCGCCTCAACCGAGGCCAGCGTGCCGATCACTTCACCAGAGGCGAGTTTGGGCAACCACTTTTGCTTTTGCTCTTCGTTACCCGCCGCCTTGAGGATTTCAGCGACCAGGAAGATCGAGGAGGAGACGGGCACCGGCGCGAGGGCGCGGCCTAGCTCTTCGGCAATGACGCAAAGTTCCAGATAGCCAAGGCCCAACCCGCCATATTCCTCAGGGATCGCTGCGCCCAAAAAGCCCATCTCGCCCAGACCTTGCCACAGGGCACGGTCGAAGGGTTCAGAGCCTTCCAAAATGGCGCGCACGGCCGTGGTCGGGCACTTGTCCGCCAGATAACGGCGCGCCTGTTCCTTCAGTTGCTGTTGTTCAGCCGAAAATTCAAAATCCATCTGTGCGTCCTCACCTAGCCCCGTCTTAGCGCTGGGCCTCATTCTAGAGGGCAGATTATCCCTTCGCGGGCCGGAGGGAAGTCAAACTTTACGTCGATCAGGTACACGTGATGGCGGGCGCGGCAAGGCGGCTGTCTGCAGCCGGTTATGATCGCCAAGGTGCCGTAGCGGATTCAACGGATTGGCTCGGCACCTTTGGCCCCATAAGGGTTTGCGGGTCTTTACAAAAAAAGTTAGCGCACCATCCGCTTGGCGCGATTTACCGCCTCATCCAGCGCCGATAGAAATCGTGAGCGGTCCGCAGGGCCAAAGGGAGCCGGACCCTTGGTCACCTCACCGGTGGACCGAAGATGCTCGGCAATCCCGCGTGCGGCCAAGGCCATGCCAATGGAATCGGGTGTAAAGGCCCTGCCCGTCGCGCCAATAACCAGAGCCGCCTTCTCTAGGCAGCGGCTGGCCAGAGGGATGTCATTGGTAATGACAATATCGCGCCGGCGCACCTGATCGGCGATCCAATCATCGGCAATATCCGGCCCCGCATCAACGATCACCCGCTCAATCCAAGGCTCACGCGGGGTCATGATGAAACTGTTCGAGACCACGTACACCTTCAAGCCATAACGGATCGCGACCCTGTAGGTCTCGTCCTTCACCGGGCAGGCGTCGGCATCGATAAAGATGCGGGACTTGCCATCATCGGCAGGGGCTTGATCGGGGCGCGTGTCGGTCATGCGGGCTATCATACATCCTCATGCCGACCCTGTCGAAGGACGAGGATGTTACACCCCAGCCCACACCCCACCCGCGTTCCCCGCGAAGGCGGGGATCCAGAACAGGGCCAACCGGCGTTCGGTCTTCCACAGGTCTGGGCCCCCGCCTTCGCGGGGGACGCGGATGAAGGGGATTATCACTTCAAGTCCGCGTCAGCCCCCTGGGTTGCTTCGCTGCGCTCGCAATGACGCGGGTTAAAAACCAAGGCCCTCACCACTTCGCCCGCAAAACTATTGGCACTAATACTGCATTATGTTATCCTAGCCGAAACAGAAGGCCCTCATCATGACCGATCTTCAGTACACAGCCCACGGCGTCGCGTTCCTGCGCTCACCGGACAGCGCCTTTGAGAACCTGCCCGGCTATGACTTTGCACCGAACTATATGACCTACGAAGGCCTGAGGATGCACTATTTGGACGAAGGTCCACGAGATGGGCCGGTGGTCCTGTTGATGCACGGCATGCCGACCTGGAGCTTTTTGAATCGCAAGATCATCGCCGCCCTCGTGGCTAAGGGCTATCGCTGCATCGCCGCCGACCATATCGGCTTCGGGCGCTCCGACAAGGTGACGGACGATGGCTGGTACTCGATCACGCGCCACACCGATGCCCACCGCGCCCTGATCAACCATCTGGACCTTCAGGGCGTCACCCTCTTTTGCCAAGACTGGGGCGGGCCCATCAGTTTGGCGCAGGTCGCAGAGCAGCCCGAACGGTTCTCGCGGCTGGTGATCATGAACACTTGGCTGCATCACGCGGGCTATGACTACAGCCCAGCCATCCGCCAGTGGAATGCCGGGTGGCAAGCAGGCGGTCTATTTGAGAGCAATGTTCCAGAGCGGCTGTCGCTTGGCTGGTTCATGATGGTGCCCTGCGGTCACATGGCCGCGCGCGATCTCTATGGCATTGTGCAACAGGGCGAGCACCCGACCCTGTCCGCTGAAGGCGACGGTGTGCGCCGAGGCTATGATGCGCCCCATGCCGGTTTAGGCAGGCCCGGACATGCGGGTCCGCGCCGTTTCCCCTTAAGTATACCAATCGACACGCCTGAAACGGACAATGCCAAGGCCCAAGCCCAGCATTTCGAAGCGATCTTGCAATGGAAGGGGCCGGTGCACTTCATTTGGGGCGGCGGTGACGATGTCTTCCCCGAAAGCTGGGGGCGTGACTGGGCCTCACGCTATCCGCAGGCCACCTTCGACCTCCTGCCCGGCGCGGGTCACTTCCCGCAGGAAACGCGGGGCGAAGAGATTGCAGCGATCTTTTTGAAGCATGTGGGTGGATAAAGGGTTGCGGCGTGGATGAAGCGCCCTCTCTCATCCTCATCCTCATCCTGAGCCTGTCGAAGGAAGGGGATGTTGCCCCCGAGCCCACACCCTACCCAAGTTCCCCGCGAAGGCGGGGATCCAGACTAGGGCCAACCGGCCATCGGTCTTCCACAGGTCTGGGCCCCCGCCTGCGCGGGGGATGCGGATGAGGAAGACCCGCGTTAGCCCCCTGGGTTGCTTCGGCGTGTCACGCCTCGCAATGACGCGAGTGAAGGAACACAATACCCCCTACCCCGGCTGCGCCGGTACTTCCCCCAGAGGGGGAAGATTTAGGGATCGAAGATCTTCCCCCTCTGGGAGAAGTGGCCCGGAGGGCCGAAGGGGGCCTTGTTTCAATGCCCCAAATCCTCCAATTCCACACCGACTCACAGCCATCCCTCACCGCACTCAAAATTAATAAAATTAACCCAACAAATACAACGCACTAAAACCTTCCCAGGCAATCTTGACCAATGGCCGCCTGATCTATAGGTTCCGGCTCGATCAAACCGGGTATCAGCACGGCTTCATGATCGGGGACGCCAGCGCAGCACATGCCGCAGTCGGACGATCTGGACCCTGAAGTGTCGCGCGACGCCCCCAACCAAGAGGCCCTTCGCCGTCTTGACGACCGGATCGGGGCCTTCGAGGCCTCCCGCGCGCGCAAGACCAAGGACCACGGGGCGGAACAGAGCCACGATGGCTATCGTGTCTTGGCCGATTTGATCGGTGGAATTCTGGGAGGGCTGGGCTTCGGCTGGTTGCTCGACCAACTGTTACATATAAGCCCCTGGGGCCTGATCGGCGGGATACTGATCGGCACGGGGCTTTCGGCTTTCATGGTCGTCCGCACTGCTGGGCGCATGGGAAATAAGACATCGATCGCTCCTGGGCCGGATGAACCGCTGCTTGGGGATGAGGATGACGACGAAGACTGATCCTGCAGATGCGGGTTCGAATGAGGAGATTGAGGGCTTATGGCCGATCCGATGCACCAGTTCCAGATCCACAAGGTCGTGGATCTGCCGACGGTGAACCTGCCCGGTCTGGGCGTTGTTGACCTTTCGATCACCAACTCGGTGGTCTCTATGGGTATGGCAGCGGGCCTGATCTGCGTGTTCTTTGCTCTGGCCGCCCGTCAAGCGGTGGTTCCAGGGCGGCTCCAGTCCGTGGGCGAGATGCTTTACAGCCTCGTCGACGATCTGGCCGGATCGATCATTGGTCATGAGGGCAAGGTTTTCTTCCCCTTCGTGTTCACCCTGTTCTCCTTCATTCTGGCTATGAATTTCCTGGGCATGTTCCTTGTCTTTACGGCCACCTCGCAGTTGGCCGTGACGGTAACGCTCGCCATGCTAACCATCTTGACGGTGGTCGTGGTTGGCTTTGCGCGCAACGGGTTCGGGTTTTTCAAGCTGTTCGTCCCCTCGGGCGTCCCCGCTTTCCTGCTGATCCTGATGGTGCCGATTGAGATCATTTCTTTCCTGGTGCGGCCTGTGACCCTGGCCTTGCGTCTGTTCGGGAACATGATCGGCGGGCACGTCGTTCTAAAGATCTTCGCAGGGTTCATCATCTCCCTTGGCCTTCTGGCCTCGGGCGGCGGCATCGCGTCGTTGGGCTATCTTGGCTCAGTGGTGTCGTTGGGCAGCGTTGTTGCCCTGACCGCGTTGGAGTTCATCGTGGCCTTCCTTCAGGCCTTCGTGTTCGCCGCGCTTACCTGCGTTTACCTGAACGACGTTGTGAACCTGCACAGCCACTAAGGTCTGGCACCGATCACGCGTTTTCTTCGCTTTCTCATCTACCTAACCAACCAAAAGGAAGACTCTTATGGACGCTGCATCCGCAAAATATATCGGCGCTGGTCTGGCCATGCTCGGCATGATCGGGGCTGGTATCGGCCTTGGTAACCTGTTCGGCAGCTATCTGGCCGCCGCCATCCGCAACCCATCGGCCGCCGCTGGCGAACGCCCGATGCTGTTCCTCGGCATGGCGCTGACCGAAGCCTTGGGCATCTTCGCCCTCGTCATCGCCTTCCTGATCCTCTTCGCCTAAGACCGGACCGTCATGGCCAACGAAACGACACAGACTCACGAGTCGACCGGAGCCGATGGCCATGCCAGCGGCGGCGGTCTGCCGCAATTTCAGTTCGTGTGGTGGCCTGGCCAGGTGGTTTGGCTGCTGCTGATCTTCGTCGTTCTTTATGTCCTGCTGTCAAAGCTCTTCCTGCCGCGCGTCGGTGGGACGATCCAGACCCGGGCAGACAAGATCGCGGCGGATGTCGCACAGGCCCGTGATTTGAAGACGCAGGCTGAAGCCGAAAGTGCAACCGCCTTGGCCGAACTGGCCAAGGCCCGCACCCACGCCCAGCGGACCGCTTCTGAAGCCAAGGCTAAGGCCAATGCTGAGGCCGCGACGCGGCAGGCAGCAGAGGAAGCGGTTCTGGCGGAAAAACTGGCTGTCGCCGAAGACCGGATCCGGATTTCGCGCGATGCGGCTCTGGGCAATGTGCGGACCATCGCGTCCGACATCGCCGCAGCGATCACCGACAAGCTGACGGGCGTTGCTGCCACGGCCGATGAGGTCGAGACGGCACTCACCGCAGCGAAGGCCTAAGGGGACCCAATAATGGAACTTCTGCAAGAAGCTGAATTTTGGGTCGCCGTCGCGCTGGTACTGTTCTTTGGCCTTCTGATCTACATGAAGGTTCCGGGCGCAGTCGCTAGCGGTCTTGATGGCTATGCCCAAAAGATCCAGAACGAACTCGACGAGGCCCAGCGCCTGCGTGAAGAGGCTCAAGCTCTGCTGGCGTCAATCCAGCAGCAGCGTGAAGACGCTGAACGTCAGGCCGCTGAGATGATTGCGGCTGCCGAAGCTGATGCTGCCCGTCTGGCAGTGGACGCCAAGGCCAAGCTGGACGAGGAAATTGCTCGCCGCCAGGCTCTGGCGGAACGCAAGATCGCGGCAGCGGAAGCCGCAGCAGCCGCTGAGGTCAAATCTGTTGCAGCCGAACTGGCCGCTCAGATGACCGGATCCATCCTTCAGGGCCGTCTTAAGGGCTTGAAGAATGATCCACTGATCGACCGCGCGGTCGCTCAGATGGCCGACAAGCTGCAATAGCCAAAACCGAACTGTTTGACGCTAGAAGCCGGGCCGGAGGGAAACCTCTGGCCCGGTTTTCGTTTGGGGATCTGAGTTAAGCTCTCGCGCCTCGTGGCCCAGAAGAACTAGCCGCGGTGGGGGATATTCTGACGACGAAGGTAGCGAACCCTGAGCTGGCGCACAAAGCGATAGCGGACTGGGAGGACCAACCGCTCGGTCCGCAAAACCTGCTGCCAGACCACCGGTATGACTTCAGGCTCCCGGCGCATCAGCCGCCGCAAAGGAAAGACCCAGTTGGGGTGACGCCGCTGAAGCCGAATGAACTCTTTGCGCGCAGGCAGGGAGTTTCTGAGAACCACCATCAGGCCGATGACCAGGATGGGAACCCCCAAATGGCCGGGTAAGAGCGCGAGCACGGCTCCAACCGCCATGATCAAGCCACCAAGCACCAACAGACCAATACGCACCATCCGCCGCACACCGGCCTGCATAGCGTCGGCAGTGGTTTGGACGGGACGGGTCATGTGGGTCGAGGCGAAGGCCATGTTGAGGTGTTTCGAAAATGTGAAACCGGCGAGAGATTCGGCGGGCCACAGGTGTTTGCTTTAGACCCTTTACGGTAACAGTCTTGCGTTGGATCGCCGACCAAGCCCAAGGGAACGAAAATTAATTCGAGTCGTGGCCAAACCGCATCAGGCTTTTGGTTTTCTACGCAAGGAGAGCCGCAATCGCCGCGCAAAACGCCAAGACTTTGGCAACACCATGCGCTCAAACCGCAAGACCTGCTGCCATGCGACCGGCATGACTTCCGGCTCCCGACGCAAGAGCCGGCGCAAGGGAAAGACGATGCGCGGATGACGACGTTGCAGTTTGACAAAGGCGCGCCTTGCCCAAAAAGAGCTGCGCAGCAGGATCATCAGACCCACGACCATGACTGGGACGCCAAAAGGCCCCGGCAGGGGGGCCATGACAATACCAATTGCCACGATGGCGCCGCCCAAGAGCGCCATACCCCAGCGCGCAAGGCGGCTTACGACCTCCGCACCGGCATTCTCGGTGTGGGCGTCTTGGTCCGATTTGGTAGCTGGCACGACAACAGTTTGGGGCATCGATCTCTTCGATCCAAATGGTCGAGCTTCGAAAGGTTCGAGGTCCTGACCTAGGATGGTCCTGATATGAGCGCTAGGGTACCCGCTTTAAAGGCCCAAATAGGGGATAGCGAAAATTAATCTGCGAGCCGCTACTCTGCTGCAACACCCATGCTCAATTCCGAACGCCAACGCAATCTAGGCTTGCGGGCCGCAAGGGTTTCGTCGAGCCTTCTTAGCGGCGCGTGAAACGGCGCACCCTTGAACCGCTCGACATCCCCCGCCTTAGCCGCATCGGCCAATAACAGCAGAACATCGCAGAAGCGATCCAGTTCCGCCTTGGATTCGGTCTCCGTTGGCTCGATCAGCATGGCACCATGCACGACCAGCGGGAAATACATGGTCATGGGGTGGAAGCCCTCATCGATCATGGCCTTGGCAAAATCGAGCGTGGTGATCCCAGTGCCCTCAAGCCAGTGATCATCGAACAGGGCCTCATGCATACAGGGGCCTTCAAAAGCCGCGCTCATGACGCCGCTGAGCCGGGCCTTAATATAGTTGGCATTAAGCACAGCATCTTCGGCCGCCTGCTTCAGGCCATCGGCCCCATGGCTGAGCATGTAAGACAGGGCGCGAACATACATCCCCATCTGGCCATGGAAGGCGCAGAGGCGGCCAAAGGCTTTGGCGGCTTCACCTTCGCGATATTCCACCAGCTCATAGGCCTCGCCGCGCTTGACCACGAACGGGGTCGGGGCGAAGGGCGCAAGCGCGGCTGATAGGACCACAGGCCCTGATCCTGGACCACCGCCGCCATGGGGCGTGGAGAAGGTCTTGTGCAGGTTGATATGCATAGCATCGACGCCCAGATCACCGGGCCGTACCCGCCCGACAATGGCGTTGAAATTGGCCCCGTCGCAGTAGAAATAGGCTCCTGCAGCGTGGACCAGTTCGGCGATCTGGATCACATCGCGCTCGAATAGCCCGCAAGTATTGGGGTTGGTGACCATGATCGCGGCCACATCGGGTCCCAGCTTGGCGGCCAGATCGGCAATATCGACCCGGCCATCGGCGGTCTGGGCGATCTCCTCGACCGCATAGCCAACAAAGGCCGCTGTGGCCGGATTGGTGCCGTGGGCTGATGTCGGGACCAGAACCCGCTTGCGAGCGTCTCCACGCGCCACGTGGGCGGCTCGGATGGCCAGCAGGCCGCATAGCTCGCCGTGCGCTCCGGCCTTGGGCGACATGGCCACGGCCGACATGCCGGTCAGGGTCATCAGCCAGTGGGCCAACTGATCCATCAGTTCCAAGGCACCCTGCACCGTCGACTGGGGCTGCAAGGGGTGAACATCGGCAAAGCCGGGCAGGCGCGCCATCTTCTCATTGAGGCGCGGATTGTGCTTCATCGTGCAGGAGCCAAGCGGATAGAGCGCCAGATCAATGGCGTGGTTCTTTTGGCTGAGGCGCACATAGTGGCGCATCGCCTCTGGCTCGCTGAGCCCCGGCAAGCCGATAGGCGCGGTGCGCACAAGATCGCCGAGGTCGGACGCGTCGTGCGACGGCTCAGGCAGATCGACGCCGCTGCTGTCCCATCCGTCTCGTTCAAAGATCAGGCCCTCATCCTGCAACAGACCCCGTCCACCGCCGAGTGTGGCGGCGATGGCTACGGGCAAGGTGGCGACGGGGGCAGGCTGGGTGGGACGACCAACAGAGTTCATGCTCATCTTAGAAAGCCCCCTTAAACGCTGCGACCAGAGCCGCAATATCGGACGAGGTGGTGGTCTCCGTCGCACAGAGCAACAGGACATCATCCATCCCGCCCTTGGGCGACAGGCGCGACACCGGCACACCGGCCAAGATGCCCTGCCCGGCCAAGGTCTCGACCAGAGCCGCCGCATCGGTCGGCACGCGGATGGCGATCTCGTTGAAGAACCGCTCGGTCAAGATCTCGACGCCAGGCACGGTCATCAAGCCATCGCGCAGGTCTCGAGCCTTGGCATGGTTGATCGCGGCCAATTTGCGTAAGCCCACCTCGCCAAGCAGGCTCATATGGATGGTGAAGGCCAAGGCACAGAGCCCTGAATTGGTGCAGATGTTGGAGGTCGCCTTGTCTCGGCGGATGTGCTGCTCGCGGGTAGACAGGGTCAGGACAAAGCCGCGCCGTCCATCGGCATCTACCGTTTCGCCGCACAGACGCCCAGGCATCTGGCGGACATATTTTTCACGCGCCGCAAACAGGCCGACATAGGGACCGCCGAAGTTCAGGGCGTTGCCGATCGACTGGCCCTCGGCGACGACAATATCCGCGCCCATCTCTCCGGGGCTTTTGAGCAGGCCCAGAGACACGATTTCGGTCACCACGACGATCAACAGCGCCCCCTTGGCCTGAGCGGCGGCGGCGATAGCCGTAACATCCGTGACCGTGCCGAACAGGTTAGGGGTCTGAACGACGACGCAGGCGGTGCCGGCATCGATAGCGTCCAGCACAGCGGCCTCACCATCAATGGCCCCATCCAAGCGCTGGACCTCGACGCCCGCCACCTTGGCCAAGGTCTCGACCGTGCGGGCATAGTGCGGATGAAGCCCACCCGACAGCACCGCCTTGCCGCGCCGCGTCACCCGCGCGGCCATCATCACCGCCTCTGCCGTCGCCGTAGAGCCGTCATACATGGATGCGTTAGCCACATCCATGCCGGTCAAGGCGGCGACCTGCGTCTGGAACTCGAACAGATATTGCAAGGTGCCTTGAGCAATTTCCGGCTGATAGGGCGTGTAGCTGGTGAGGAACTCCGAGCGCTGAATGATATGGTCAACGGTGGCGGGCACATGGTGGCGATAGGCCCCCGCCCCGCAAAAGAACGGCCCCTGCCCTGCGGTCCGGTTGCGCCCGGCCATGGCCGAAAGCGCCCGCTCCACCTCCAGCTCACCCTGATGGAACGGCAGGTCTACCGGCTGATCGCGCCGCGCCGCGTGCGGAACATCGACGAACAGATCATCAATGGTCGCCGCACCGATGACACCGAGCATGGCCGAACGATCGGTCGGACTTAGGGGCAGATAGCGCATATTTGGCCTCCAACAGGGTTAGGGTGGCTTTAGAGCGAGGCGAGAAAGGCGTCGTAGGCGGCGCGGTCCATCAGGCCCTCGAGCTGGCTGGGGTCAGCGATCTTGACCTTGGCAAACCAGCCCGCCCCTTCGGGATCGGCATTGACTGTCTCTGGCGAGGCGGCCAGATCGCCATTGGCCTCGATCACCTCGCCCGACACCGGCGTATAGACGTCAGAGGCGGCCTTGACGCTCTCGACCACGGCGAGGCTGTCGCCGACGGCCAAGACCTTGCCGAGGTCCGGCACCTCGACGAACACGACATCGCCCAACTGCTCGGCGGCATAGGCCGTGATGCCGACGGTGGCGACGTCGCCGTCAACCTTGATCCACTCGTGGTCCTTGGTGAAAAACATGATGGTCTTCCTTGAAGGTTCAGGATTTGCGGAAATAGCGGTGAGGAACGAAGGGCATGGCCACGACCTGAACCGGCTGGCTCTTGCCGCGCACAATGACGCTTAAGGGCGTACCGACGATCGCGAGCGCGGGCGGGACAAAGCCCATGGCAATGGCGGTAGAGAGGGTGGGCGAAAAGCCGCCGCTGGTAACCTTACCGACCACCGCGCCGCTGGCATCGGTGATCTCGGCCCCCTCACGCGCGGGTGCCCCCTCAAGGACGCGCAGACCGACCCGGACACGGGACAGATCGCCGTCCAGTTCGCGCTTGATGCGGCTATAACCCGGAAAATCGCCCGCATCGCGGCGGCGCTTGGAGACGGCAAAGGTCAGACCCGCCTCGATGGGCGAGATCGTCTCATCCGCATCATGGCCATAGAGCGGCAGTCCTGCCTCTAGGCGCAGACTGTCACGCGCACCCAGACCGATGGGCCGCACCCGCTCATCACCCAGCAGCAAGCCCCAGACCTCGGGGGCGTGGACGGCATGGACAAGGATTTCAAAACCATCTTCGCCCGTATAGCCGCACCGGGCGACCACATAACCTAAACCCTTACGGTCATAGCGGCGGAAATTCATGAAGCTCAGGGTCGGCGCGTCAGGGAAGATGTTGGCAATCACCTCTGCGGCTTTGGGGCCTTGCAGGGCGAACAGGGCACGATCATCGGCGCGGACCAGACGGGCGCGGTCCCCGGCCGCTGCCGCAATCAGCGCGAAATCGGCCTCTTTGGTTCCCGCATTGACCACCAAATAGAGCATGCCCTGCCGGTCCGCCGCGAAAGGGCGACCGATCATCAGGTCGTCCAAAATGCCGCCCTGTGCATTCAGCAAAAGGGTGTAGCGAATCTGGCCTGGTTTCAGTCCGGCAATATCACCGCAAACCAAAGGTTCGATCAGGGCGGCCACGGCTGCATAGTCGGCCTCAATATCGCCAGTGGGATCATTCAAGATGAGGAATGAAGGCCCCATATGGGACACATCGAACAGGCCCGCATGCTCGCGGGTCCAGCGGTGCTCGGTCAGGACCCCGTCCCTGTACTGCACCGGCATCTCATACCCAGCAAAGGGCACCGTCCGCGCGCCAAGGGCGACGTGGGCATCATAGAGCGCCGTGCGCTTAAGGGATGGATCGGTCATTTTGGCTCCGAAACGCAGACAGGACGGCAAGCCAAGGGCAATCTAAGCCCTCTGATGGCCTGCACCCCCGCTGTCCTGAAACCTGAGAGATTCCGGCTATTCCTCGCGGAATTTGCCTTGCTCCTTCGGTGAGCGACCCAATCGAGGCCGCTACTTTCCAGCGTTTCGTAACCCTTGCGGTCCTTTTGCCTGAGCGTTTCCGGGGTGGTTGCGCCTTCGGCGGAAACCTCGTCGATGACATCGACTCAGCCTCCCTCTCCCGCAGGAGTAACCGGACCCTGTTCGAGGGACTTCTTGAAGTCAAGACGGATGTCGCTTGGGCCCAGTTTTACGGCGTAAATGCCGCATCTGACCAATTTTCAACCAAGGACACTGGATGAACCGCCCAATCTTTGACAGGTGTAGCTCTCTCGTCCTGAAGTGAAGGCCTCGCCCATGACCGATCTTGACCCTTTCATCGCCGGACTGCCCAAGGCCGAGTTGCATCTGCATATTGAAGGCAGCCTCGAGCCCGAACTGATGTTTGCCCTCGCCGCACGAAATGGGCTGAGCCTGCCCTTCGCATCAGTCGAGGCGGTGCGGGCGGCCTATGACTTTTCCAACCTGCAGGACTTTCTCGACATCTATTATGCCGGGGCCAGCGTTCTGCTGACCAAGGCCGACTTCCACGATCTGGCCATGGCCTATTTCGAGCGCGCCGCAGCGGACAATGTGCGCCATGCCGAGATCTTCTTTGATCCTCAGACCCATACCGACAGAGGCGTTGCCTTCGACACGGTGATGGAGGGGCTGGTGTCGGCGATGGCGCAGGCCAAGGCCCGGTTCGGCCTGACCTCGAAACTGATCCTCTGTTTCTTGCGCCACCTGTCCGAAGAGGCGGCTTTCGCCACATTAGCCGAAGCAGAACCGTGGCTCGGCCAGATCGCCGGGGTTGGGCTGGACAGTTCCGAGCAGGGCCACCCGCCGAGCAAGTTTGCCCGCGTCTTTGCCGCTGCCGCCGCCAAGGGCCTGAAGGTCGTGGCCCATGCGGGCGAGGAAGGGCCACCGGCCTATGTCTGGGAGGCGCTGGATATCTTAAAGATTGACCGGATTGATCACGGCAACCGCGCGCTCGAGGATGAGGCCTTGGTTGAGCGGATCGTCGCAGATAGCCTGACCCTGACCGTCTGCCCGCTATCGAACCACAAGCTTTGCGTGGTCAGCGACCTCACCCAACATCCGATCAAACAGATGCTCGACCTTGGCCTCAAGGCGACGATCAACTCCGACGACCCGGCCTATTTTGGCGGCTATGTGAATGCCAATTTCAGCGCGGTGGCCAAGGCCGTTGGTCTGACCCGAGATGAGATCGTGACCCTCGCCAAGAACAGTTTCAGCGGTTCGTTCCTAAGCGCCGAAGAGATCGCAGCCCACCTTGCCGAGATCGACGTCTACTGCGGCTAAAGGCTACATCCGTTCGGGCGTTTCGATGCCCAGAAGGTCCAGAGCCATCTCAAGCTGGCGCAGGGCCGTCGCCGAGAGGGTCAGGCGCGAGGCCTTGGTCGCAGCATCCTTGGCCACCAGCACGGGACAGGCGGCATAGAACTTGGAAAAGGCCTGGGCCAGACGATAGGCGTGCTCGGCGATGAAGTTCGGGGCCTTCTTGTCATAGGCCTCGGCCACCGCCGTGTTGAAAGCATCCAAGGTCAGGACCAGGTCCCGTTCCGCCGGTTCTGCGATCATCACTGCCCCGCCGACAGAGCCCTCGTCCGCCGCCTTGCGCAGCAGCGATTTCACGCGGACCGCCTGATAGAGCAGATAGGGCCCGGTCTTGCCTTCAAAACTGGTAAAGCGGTCCAGATCAAAGACATAGCTGGTGCCGCGATAGTTTTGCAGATCGGCGAACTTCAAGGCCGCTGTGGCCACCTTGTGGGCTGTGTCCTCAAAGGCTTCGGGGGATAGTTCCGCGCCAAGCCCCGCCTCTTTCAACCGAGCGCGAGCCTTGTCGCGGGCCATTTCGATCAGGTCATGCAGCTTGAGGACGCCGCCCGCGCGGGTCTTGAAGGGCTTGCCGTCAGCACCGTTCATAGTGCCAAAGCCAATATGTTCCAGCCCGCCCTCGGGGGCATAACCGGCCAGCTCAGCGGCGCGGAACACTTGCGCGAAATGGTCGGCCTGACGCTGGTCGACGCAATAGAGCATCAGATGCGGGTCT
>Ga0214921_10003799_pt1 | contig 22817 bp, 18 predicted proteins | sample LL1505_MetaG_FD_177992 | JGI IMG/M metagenome (GOLD analysis project Ga0214921, IMG submission 177992) | Freshwater microbial communities from Lake Lanier, Atlanta, Georgia, United States - LL-1505 | ecosystem: Environmental > Aquatic > Freshwater > Lake | place: USA: Georgia | collected... | reverse complement strand
CTCCTATCGCTCTTGCTTTCTCTGCTCAGGTTCCAAATCCTGCAGATACCCCGATGAATCGTGGAGTTGGCAGAATTGTTTTCCTATTTGATCCAAAAGAGTTTGAAACTTGGGGATCCAACATGAGGGTAATTGCCTACGGCAAATCACCTCTTGAAAACGATGTGGGTATCCAGGACGACGCCGCCAACTATTGGTGGCATTGGCTAATGCGTGCCCTTGAACATAGAGGGGCAAAGTTCAGCCACGAAGCTGGTACTGTCACCAAAATGTCTTCCACTGGAATGGGTGCACTGGCAACCGACCGCGAACAGACTGAGATCGAGATCAGGGCATCTTGGTCACCTCAAGAGGATGACCTTGGACCCCACCTTGCAGCTTGGCAAGACCTCATCTCGGGAATGGCTGGGTTTGAAATAGGTGGCGAAGGCGTCGCTCGCATTGCAAGAGCTCAATGAGTGACGAAACACTTACTTCCGACAGCACTCCGCTAAACGAGCCAAGACTACCTGTAACATTCATTGAATCAGACTCTGCGGTTAATCACCTAGTAGAAGATCTGAGAGGCTACGATGGCCCAATATGTATCGATGCTGAACGCGCTAGCGGTTTTCGATATGGACAAAAGGCATACCTAATCCAAATTGCGATACCGGCATCAAAAATATACCTAATCGACCCCACAGCCGACTTTTCCAAAACTTCTTGGCACGCTCTCGCTGAATCCGCGAACAGTAAACCTTGGATTATTCACGCGGCCACACAGGATCTGGCTTGCTTGGCCGAGTGCGATTTAGTTCCGACTCAGATTTTGGATACTGAATTGGCATCTCGGATACTCGGGCTACCAAGAGTTGCCCTTGGCACCATAACCGAGCACTATCTAAATCTAAAACTGGCAAAAGAGCACTCTGCTGTTGATTGGAGCATTCGCCCACTCCCTAATGCCTGGCTAGATTACGCTGCCTTAGATGTTGACGTTCTATTTGATCTCTGGAAATGCGTTGAGCAAGACTTGATAGATCGTGATCGAATGATTATCGCAGAGCAAGAATTCGCGTTCCTACTCCTTCCCAGTATCAAGGAAGTAAAAACCGATCGATGGAGAGCAATGAATGGATTGCACGAAATCAAAGACCAAAGGTCGCTGACAGTTGCAAAGTACCTATGGGAAGCGCGAGAGACATTGGCCATTGAGAAGGACATCAGTCCCGGCAGGTTAATCCCTGATTCTGCAATTATTGCAGCGGTGAAAGCAGCCCCAAGAACTAAATCAGAACTTGCTTCACTGAGAACATTTTCTGGTAGGGCAAGCAGAACCTACCTAGATGTATGGTGGAAGGCTCTTTCTGACGGAACAGCTGATAAGAATCTCGTTGAGCTGCGTGTCAAGAGCACCGGTATTCCAAACCATAGAAATTGGTCTCAGAAATTCCCTGAAGCTAATGCGAGATTGCTTACATGTAAAGCGCTAATTGCGAAGCTTTCTTCTGAACTAAAGATTCCTTCTGAAAACATTATTAGCCCGGAAGTTATTAGAGGTTTGTGTTTTGAACCGCCAACACCACTTGATTTTGGAACTTTGGAATCCATCCTGCGTTCGAAGAGAGTGCGTGAATGGCAAATCAAGTATGTGTCTGATATTTTGCTCGTGGGTCTAGCTGCAACAAGCCCTCCTGAACCAGAGGCTATACCTGAGACTCCTTAGAATTCCTAGATTCTTCCAACGGCTTGGCGTGTGGAACTCTTGCTCCTAGCACCTGGGCCACAATTTCTTGCGTGATGTTCTGTGCTGTCAGACCAACTCGTTCTAAAATCTCTGATCTAGAAGCATGTTCCAGGAACTCATCGGGCAATCCCAACTCATTCAAGGCTGTGTCAATTTGGGCTGCTCTTAAATCTTGGCGAATTCTGGTACCTATGCCACCAACTCTGACACCATCTTCTAGAGTGACAACCAATCGGTGCTCTCCTGCCATTTCGATAACGCTTTTGCGAACAGGCACTACCCAGCGTGGATCAATGACCGTAGCTCCAATACCGTGGGCCTTCAGCAGCTCTGCGACTTTGATGGCAACGCTAGCCATAGCACCGACCGCTACTAACAGAACATCCTTGCTTGGAGCCTCTGCAAGAACTTCAACTCCGTCACTCATTCTTCTCAGAGCAGGAATGTCGGATGGGGCCGCTCCTTTAGGAAAGCGAAGGACCGTTGGTCTGTCGCTAACAGCCACAGCCTCACCTAATTCTTCTTTGAGGCGGATGGCATCTCTAGGTGCTGCGATTTCTATGCCTGGGACTATTTGCAGTAAAGCCAAATCCCACATTCCATGGTGGCTTGCGCCATCAGGGCCGGTAACTCCCGCTCTATCAAGAACGAAAGTCACTCCTGCTTTATGTAATGCCACGTCCATGACCACCTGATCAAACGCTCTATTAATAAACGTGGCATAAATGGCAACAACTGGATGTAGCCCTCCAAATGCCAGACCAGCACTAGAAGCAACAGCGTGCTGTTCTGCGATGCCAACATCGAAGACTCTCGCAGGGAATTCTTCTGCAAACTTCTTGAGGCCAACCGGAATAAGCATCGCTCCCGTCAAACCGACGATGTTCTCATCTGATTTGGCTAGCGAAACAATCTCGTCACTGAAGATCGATGTCCAAGAAGGCGTGGAGCTAGACTCAAGTGATTTGCCGGTCTTTGGATCAATATGTCCAACGGCGTGAAACTGGTCGTCGACGTCATCCTCGGCGAGTGGGAAGCCTCTACCCTTTTGTGTGATGGCATGAACAATTACTGGTGCACCGTAGTTCTGTGCTTGTCGGAGGGCTTGCTCCATGGCATTCTGATCGTGTCCGTCAATTGGACCGATGTACTTCAGGTCTAAATTTGGAAACATGCTCTTTGGAGTGAATGAGCCAAGTAGACCTTTACCTGCGCCTCTGAGCGTTGCATAAGCAAGGCGCCCTAGAGGGCCGAAGTGTGAAAAGAATCTAGTGGAGACGCGATACATACGCTTATACAAGGGTTCGGTACGAACATTGTTCAGATACCTGGCAAGGCCACCGATGGTTGGGGCATATGAACGGCCATTGTCGTTGACGATAATAATAAGTTTTCTATCGTTATCATCAGTGATGTTGTTGAGGGCCTCCCAAGCCATACCTCCGGTGAGTGCTCCATCTCCAATTACAGCGACTACTGCGCGATCTGACTGCCCAGTTAGCTTGTAAGCCCTAGAAATGCCATCTGCCCAAGATAGCGATGAAGAAGCATGGGAAGACTCGACGACATCGTGAATCGACTCAGAGCGCTGTGGGTAACCAGCTAAGCCATCCTTAGTTCTGATTGTTGAGAGGTCAGAGCGTCCCGTTACTAACTTATGCACGTAACTCTGATGACCGGTATCGAATATGATGCTGTCTTGAGGAGAATCGAAAACTCGATGAATTGCGAGAGTTAATTCAACTACACCCAAGTTCGGCCCCAGATGACCTCCGGTTGCGGTAATAGTTTCAATTAGGTAATCACGAATCTCTTGAGCAAGCTCTTGCATTTGCGGAAGGGTGAGCGATTTCAAATCACTGGGTGATTTTATGGAACTCAAGATCGTCATTACTAGCCGACCAAGCTGCGTAGCACGTATTGAAGAATTCCACCGTGACGATAGTAATCAGCTTCTCCAGGGGTATCTATCCGAAGTGAAACATCGAAAGTAATAGGAGTTTTGCCTAAACCCGAATGAGATGTTGGCGTTGCCACTACCTGAAGTGTCTTTGGAGTCACGCCGAAATTAAGCTCGGTTACCCCTGTAATCGTGAAGGACTCTGTTCCGTCAAGGCTCAGAGTTTCAGCAGTGACCCCGAGTAAATATTGAAGCGGCAATACACCCATTCCGATCAAGTTACTGCGATGAATGCGTTCAAAGCTTTCTGCGATGACCGCTTTCACTCCTAGTAATGCAGTTCCTTTGGCAGCCCAGTCACGTGAAGAGCCAGACCCATATTCTTTACCGGCAAGGATTACTAATGCAGTTCCATGGCTTTGATAGTTGTTAGAAGCATCGTAAATAAAGCTTTGCAGTCCAGCCTCGGTTGTGAAGTCCCTCGTGTATCCACCCTCAACATCAGCCAACAACTGATTACGAAGTCGAATATTTGCGAAAGTTCCCCGAATCATGACCTCATGATTTCCACGTCTTGACCCATATGAATTGAAATCAACTCTCGATACACCATGGTCTGCGAGATACTTTCCGGCTGGTGAATCAGCCTTGATTGACCCCGCTGGGCTTATGTGGTCAGTTGTTACTGAATCGCCTAGCTTGGCAAGTACTCTAGCGTCGAGGATGTCATTGACTCGTGATGGAGTCATTGCCATGCCTTCGAAGTATGGTGGTTTTCTGACGTAAGTACTCTTTGGATCCCAGCTGAATGTGTCACCGACAGGAGTTGGCAGTGACTTCCATCTTTCGTCACCCTCGAAGACACCAGCGTACTGGCGATTGAACATGTCTGAGCTGATAGTTCTATCGATTGTCTCTTGGACCTCTTCAGGAGTTGGCCAGATGTCCTTTAGTAATACAGCATTGCCCTCCTTGTCTAACCCAAGTGAGTCTGTCTCAAAGTCAAAATCCATCGTCCCGGCTAAAGCGTAAGCCACAACTAGAGGAGGTGAGGCAAGATAGTTCATCTTGACATCAGGATTTATTCTTCCCTCGAAATTCCTGTTGCCAGAAAGAACTGCGGTAACAGCCAAATCATGTTCGTTTATTGTTTGAGAGATAGCTGGATTCAATGGCCCAGAATTACCAATACACGTTGTGCAGCCATAACCCACCAAGTCAAATCCGAGACCGTTCAGATCTGATGTTAGTCCGGCTTTATCAAAGTACTCTGTAACAACTTTTGAACCAGGCGCAAGCGAGGTTTTTACCCAAGGCTTGCTGGTTAACCCTTTTGCAACAGCTTTTCGAGCTAGCAAACCGGCGGCCATCATCACGGATGGATTAGACGTATTGGTGCATGAAGTGATAGAGGCTATTGCTACGTAACCGTTATCAATTGTGTAGTCTTCACCGACAACAGTGCTGGCCTTTGATGCTTCCGCGCTATAACTTTGGATGTCTTTAGCAAATTTTGTTTTTGCTTCGGCTAAAACAATTCTGTCTTGTGGTCGCTTCGGACCTGCGATAGATGGAACCACTGTTGAAAGATCAAGTTCAATGTATTCGCTATATTCCGCTTCTCTATCTGCGTCGTGCCATAACCCTTGTACTTTGCTATATCTTTCAATCAGAGCCAATTGCTCTTCAGCTCTTCCGGTTGACCGGAGATAATCGATGGTTACCTGATCAATTGGGAAAATAGCAACAGTTGAGCCAAACTCAGGGCTCATGTTTCCAATAGTTGCTCGGTTAGCTAATGGGACAGATGCGACTCCCGCGCCGTAAAATTCAACGAACTTCCCTACCACTCCATGCTTTCGAAGCATTTCAGTGATAGTGAGCACAACATCTGTTGCAGTTGCTCCAGTAGGAATGGACCCGGTTAGCTTGAATCCGACAACCTTCGGAATTAGCATTGAAACCGGCTGGCCCAGCATGGCAGCCTCTGCTTCGATGCCTCCAACACCCCAGCCCAGAACTCCAAGACCGTTAACCATGGTGGTGTGAGAATCTGTACCCACGCAAGAATCGGGGTAGGCCTGAATCTCCCCCGCTACTTCACGAGTCATCACGGTTCTTGCCAAATATTCGATGTTGACCTGATGAACGATTCCCGTTCCAGGTGGGACTACCTTGAAGTCATTGAAAGCACCTTGGCCCCAACGTAAGAATTGGTATCGTTCACCGTTTCTTTGATATTCAAATTCCACATTCCGTTCAAAAGCATCTGGACTTCCAGCAACATCAATTACAACCGAGTGGTCAATTACTAGCTCAGCCGGGGTTAGTGGGTTGACCTTCTTTGGGTCGCCACCTAAAGCTGATACCGCTTCACGCATAGTTGCTAAGTCAACGATGCATGGCACACCGGTGAAGTCCTGCATGATTACTCTTGCGGGACTGAACTGAATTTCAGTGTCGGGCTCTGCTGTTGGATCCCAGTTCACGATTGCATTTATGTGATCTGCAGTTATGTTTGCGCCGTCTTCTGTCCTTAGTAGATTCTCAAGCAGAATCTTTAAGCTGTAAGGCAATTGCGCTTTGACAACCTTGTCTAAACGGAAGATGCGAAATGAATTCCCGCCAACTTCTAATACCGAACTTGACCCGAAACTATCTATTTTGGACAAAAGCCCGCTCCTACCAACAATCGAAAAAACTACCTGTCCAAATTACCATCTTGTTGGGCGCCAACCACATTCCGAAGAAGTAGCCAAGACACCCAAATCATGGTTAGGTAGAAAGGCAACCCTAAAACGAGCTTGACAAACCCCAGCGTTACTATGTCTCCCACGAAATAAAGGGGGAGTTCAATTGCCAGCCGAGTTGCGAACAGTCCAACCCAAAGCATGGTCACTAGGTCGAAAAATCTCACCTTGCGACGATCTTTGCGCCAAGTAAGGCCCTGGTTGGTCATGAGGCCTACCATCAACCCAATTAGCGGGAATCTAACAAGCACGCTTAGCAATAGCACTGAGCCATAAAGCCCATTAGTCCAGAAGTCCTTGAGGTAGAAGTCTGCTGCCTGTCCACCGGGTCGAAGGGTTAGAAAAATCGCCAAACAAATTCCCAGAAGAGATCCAACTAGCTGACTCAAGGGACGCTTTTTGATGAAATGTCTGACGGCAAGAATAACGACTGAGACAACAACGGAGGAAATGCTGATATTTAGATCTCGCCATATGGCAAAGGTTAAGACATAAATGAATCCAGGAAGAGTTGTCTCGATGAGGCCTTGAACTCCGCCCACGCTTGCCATCAGGGACTTGAAATCGACTTGGTAGCCGTCTTCGGTTTGCTTCAAGCCATATTTTTCAACACGTACTTTGGATTTTTGTTCGTTCATTAGTTTGCCTTAGGTGCTATTGCTCCGGCTGGTAAGTTCAGTGGCAAAAGTTCTCTCGGCGGCAACGGCACTTCACCGCGATCAACAACAATTCCTCTAAAGATGTTTTCTAGTTCAGCCTTGGAGTCTAATTCACTTATTGCAGCTCCAGACACAGTGCCTCGAAGCAACCAACGCTGTCCGTCAACTCCAAACATGCGAACAGATTTAGTCTTGTTAATCCCGGTAGGAATTTCTGCATAGAGTTCAAGCCCGAATGGCCCAGCGTGCCTCTCCATTGATATGTCTTGATTCTTAAGACTTGTAGCAATGTCCTCGAGAACATCTTCCCACATAGAATTCCCTTTTGGTGTGGCGAAAGCCTGCACTTGCAAAGTGCTGTCTTTGTAATCAAACGATATTGCGACGATACGTTGAGTGCCTTCTTCAACTTCAGCTCGAACCCCTACTAGCGGATTCGGAACGAACGCGATGCAACCAAAGTCCACGAGCTCTTGTGGTGCCTCTAAGTCTGATTTATCGTATGGCCCTTGATTGACCACCGAACCGATTCTTGTGAATGCGTCTGACATGTGCCTACTTAACTCCAGTCGATCCGAAACCTGCGGAACCACGTTGCGACCCGGGCAATTCTGTTACTGAGAAGAATTTAGGTTCCTCAAATTTTTGGAACAAAATCTGCGCAATGCGATCACCTTTTGCAACAAGAAATTTCTCTGATGAATGATTGATTAGCGTTACCGCCAGTTCCCCTCTGTACCCAGCGTCAACGGTCCCAGGGGCATTTAGCACAGTGATTCCATGTTTAGCAGCCAATCCGCTTCTTGGATGAACCAAAGCTACATAACCCGTAGGCAATGCAATTCTCACACCCGTTGCCACAGTCTTCCACTGACCAGCCCCAATCTCACAGTCAGTAGCGGACTTCAAGTCATATCCCGCGTCTCCCGAATTACCCTTGGTTGGCATGAACTGGGGGTCAGAGACAATTAGAACCTCAAAACTAGTCATGAGCGTATTCTAAATGCATGAGCAAACTCAGCCCGCCAACTAAATACATCGAACGCGTTTTACCCGGCGCAACCTTTTTCCTGGCGGCTCTTTTTGTGCCTATTGGACTTTTCTTGATAGCACTGCCCTTTTCCGAACTGGTTTCAATGTATGTCTCACTCCTGTCTTACTTTTCTCTAGTCGTCTTCAGCTATTGCACCGCTCCTAAAATTCAAATCACATCAGATTGGTTGGCTGTTGGCAATGCAAGAATCCCACTTTCAAAACTTGGAACAGTTGAATCAATCCCTGCCGATAGCCAATTTAGTGCTAAAGGGCAAGACCTCAATCCGCTAAGTTTCAGAAAATTCCAAGTAGGGGTAAAGGGTCTCGTGAGGATCTCTATTCAGGATCCGAACGATCCAACGCCTTACTGGCTTATTGCCACGAGGCATCCAGAGGTACTGGTAAGAACGCTACAAGCCAAAAGTTAGTGGGTGCAGTCAACGCAAACTGGGCCGTACTGACCGTCCTTGCGCGCCTTCTGAGAATGGTGCTTCACGATAAAACACTCGCTACAGGTGAACTCATCCTCTTGCTTAGGAACAACTACTACGTCGTCCTCCTCATTAGTTACCTCAGGAATAGAGAAAGAGTCCGAGTGATCTTCGGCATCAACGTCTGAAGAAGCTGAGGTGCCCTCGGGAATTCGCTCTTTTATCACCTCGAGTGACTCGGTATCGTCATCATTTTTGCGTGGAGCATCGTAATCGGTGGCCAATTACTTTCCTTTCAAAGAATTCAACTAAGCGCTGAGAGTATCATGCATGTCAACAGTAAAAGCAACTACATTAACCGCCATAAATGACTTTTTCTCAGGCATCTCTCAGTCTGGGCGTGTCGCGGCACAGGATAAATCAGCGTGGTTTCCTCGCTATTCAGTGCAAAAATAGCCGCAGAAGGATGGATATGGCTGATTTAAGAATTACTGGAGTGTCTAATAACCAATTGGAGCTACAAGCTCCCGATGGAACACGCCACTACCTCGAAATCTCGGATGACCTGTTGAAGGCAATGAAATCACGACAAACGGTTTTGCCAACCACCATCAGCCCTCGCGAGATTCAACAAGAGATTCGCCTAGGGGCTACTATCTCTGAGCTCGTCGCATCGAGTGGTGCAGATGAAGACCTCATCTCCAAATTTGCAGCACCGATCATTTCAGAATTGAATCATGTTGTTTTACTTGCAAGGAACGTTCGACTATCTCTTGCCGGCGATAGATTCACCGATCCAACGCAGGTTGAATTCGGGAATGTGATGGATGAAAGGCTCTTCTTGAATGGGGCTAGAAACCTTGTGTGGAGTTCCAGGAAATCACTTGAAGGTGATTGGCTTGTTTCGGCCAAATTCAACATAAACGAGATTGCAAACATTGCTACTTGGTCCTTCGATCCAAAGAAATTGTTTTTGGTTCCAGAGAACGAAACCGCATTGCAACTTTCAAATGGTTTACCGATAACCGCAAATTCCGCAGCAAAAATACGGAACTTAGAGACTGAAACTGCATCAGTTTTCACGACTTCCGCTGTTGAGCAAGAAGAAGGCATAGAACAAACACAGAGCACTGGCTTGAGCATCGTTCCAGAGATAGTGGTGTTTGAAGAGGAAAATTCTTCCGAGGAGGAGATTCCTAGCACGAGTCCATTCCATGTGGTTCAAGATGAGCCAGAGAATGCTTATCTCGATGAACCGCTTGATGAATTATTCGAGCAACCAGTGGACGAAGTTATTGTTACAGAGCAAATCGTTGTTGTAGACGAAATAGCTGAGACCCCAAAAACACAGAGCACAAGTCGCTGGGCTGAGGTGCTTTTCGGTGCTAAAGAAGATGATGAAGAAAGTTAGAAGCCAAAAGTAATAAGCGGGATTGACATTTCATTAGCTGTCAATGCTCCATGGTGCGCCACCATTTCCAAAGACTTCTTCTTAGCGAAAGCCCTGTGATAGAAAGCTATTTCTTTTTTAGCGATAATTACTAGATCCGGAGTCCAGTCAAAACCTAGTGACGAAGAGGTCCAATAGCCCGACTCAACCAGCTGAGTGGGTGTGGTTATGTAGGCGTAATCTTCCAGCGAATCTTCTAGCACTACTCGTACTTTCGCCAAATCAGTTTTTGAGTTCAAGTAAACAAATGGAGCTCTAGTGTCTCCTCCGACAAAATCTACGATGTCAGTTGGTAATAAATCGTCGAGAAAAATATGAGAATTCTTGGCAATGTCTATTACGCCATGATCAGATGTGAGAATCGAACCTGTTGACTTTGGCAAATCCTTGGCGAAAACAGAAAGTTGGGCGTCTACGTCCTCGAGCACGTTGAGCCAGTTCAAGCTGTTCGAACCAAAGCCGTGCGCTATCTGATCAAGCTCTGGGATGTAAAGATAAAGCAGCTTAGGAACCGGATCCATAAGAAGCCTTTTCGCGGCTTGAAAGCGCTCACTGATTGCATCATGTCCGTGATACTTGGCTCCTCGCATAGTTGCACCGGTGAAACCTGATCTCTCATAGCTGCTTGGAGCGATAGCGTGCGTTTCGATTCCGCTCGAAACTGCCTGTTCGGCAACAGTCCGCTGTGATTGGAACTGCTCCCCTTCATCGAAGTCCTTCCAACCAGAGAGAAGGTTCATAGCAAGCTTTGTCTTGGGATTGAATACTTGATAGCCAAGAAAACCGATGTCACTAGGATGCTTACCCGTAGCAAAAGAACTGATGCTTGAGGATGTGGTTGATGGGAACCAAGTTGAAGCCACCGCCGAAGTTTGTGAATTTAGGAATCTTGCATGACCAGCCGCTTTTGTAAGGTTATGAGAACCCAAACCATCGACTAAGACAACGCAGACAGATCGCCTAGCGGTCAAACCTAAAGGATTTGCCAAGCCTTGAGTAGAGGCTAAAGCGCTTATCAAAACATCGCCAAGCCTCCCCAATGATTTGGGAGGTGCAGGTAACATCGTAGGCATCCAGATAAGTCTGCCACAGCTCACTTTTAGCCACTAGAAAGAACATGACTAACAAGAAGACTGAGAACCGATTCCCTGATGAACGAATCGTAGATATCGAACTCATCCAGGAACTTAGCGATTCCTTCCTGGAATATTCCTACTCGGTTATCTATGCCAGAGCCTTGCCTGACGCGCGTGATGGTCTAAAGCCTGTGCAGAGAAGAATTGTCTTTCAAATGGGTGAAATGGGCTTGCGTCCAGACAAGGGACATGTCAAATCCGCTCGTGTTAGCGGCGAGGTCATGGGTAAATTGCACCCCCATGGTGATGGCGCAATCTACGACGCCATGGTTCGTATGGCACAGCCATTCACGCTCAGAGTCCCACTGATAGATGGGCACGGTAACTTTGGGTCCCTTGACGATGGTCCAGCGGCAGCCAGATACACAGAAACCAGATTGGCAGCCGCTGCCCTTCTGATGAATGAAGGACTCGATGAGGATGTCGTTGACTTCAAACCAAACTATGACGCTCAATTATCCGAACCAGAGGTTCTACCTGCGGCCTTCCCTAATTTACTGGTGAACGGCTCTGCCGGCATTGCTGTTGGAATGGCTACTAACATGGCACCACACAATATGCGTGAAGTTATCGCCGGTGCAATACACCTGCTAAACAATCCGAAAGCAACCGTGAAGGATTTGATGAAATTCATTCCCGGTCCAGATTTACCAACCGGTGGCATCATCATGGGAACCGAAGGAATAACCGAAGCCTACGAGACCGGCAGAGGTAGCTTCAAGACACGAGCAAAGGTTTCCATAGAAAGCGTGTCGCCTAGAAAGCTTGCTTTAGTTGTCACTGAATTGCCTTACCTAGTTGGTCCTGAACGGGTCATAGAAAAAATAAAAGATGGGGTTGGAAACAAAAAATTACAAGGCATAGCCGATGTAATAGATCTCACTGACCGAGCAAATGGATTGAAGCTAGTTATAGAACTTAAGACTGGTTTTGATCCAAATGTTGTGCTCGATTTACTTTACCGTTTCACTCCTTTGGAAGAGTCGTTCAGCATCAACAACGTCGCACTTGTCGAGGGTAGGCCAGAAACGCTAGGACTGCGAGATCTTCTTGGCGTATACCTAGCCCACAGGGTGATTGTCACAAAACGTAGAAGCGAGAATCGCCTCGGCAAAAAACTTGCCAGACTCCATCTAGTAGAGGGGTTACTTAAGGCAATCGTTAGCATTGACGAGGTCATCAAGATTATCCGAGCAGCAAATGAAGTGGACGACGCTCGCAAAAAGTTAATGCAAAAATTCACTCTTTCTGAGATACAGGCAGAATATATCCTCGAACTTAAACTGCGCCGACTAACTAAGTTCTCGAAACTGGAGCTTGAAGGAGAGAGTAAAACTCTTGCTGGTGAAATAGCCGCTTTGAAGAAAATTCTCTCTAACGAGAAGAACCTGCGCGAAGTCGTCTCTGCTGAATTGCAAGAAGTGTCTGTAAAGTACGGCGATGATCGACGTTCAACAATTGCAGATGGAACAATAGAGATGAAGCCCGTCAGCGCGGCCAAAGCTTCGGCTATCGACGCTCAATTGGCAGACTCGCCGTGTTTTATAGTGCTTACTGCCAGTGGGCAAGTTCAAAGAACTCTCTCAGCTCCCGCACCACTTACCAAGCGTAAAAAGCACGATGCTATAGCGGCAGTTCTCTCTAGCACCACCAGAAGTGACGTGGGCTTCCTGGGTTCAGATGGAGTGATGCACAGGGTGCACGCAAGCGATATTCCTGCTAGCGAAGAAGGTTTCGATCCTTCAACTTCGATTGCAGCTGCGGAATTCTTGGGACTTGGGAAACAAACAAGACTAGTAGGTGCGTTTCCACTGACTGATGAAACAATAATCGCGATTGGTACGAAGTTTGGTGTTGTGAAACGCCTCTCTCCTGATTTCTTACCTAAGGCGGAGTTTGATGTTATCTCACTCAAGGCCGGAGATCAGATTATTGGCGCAGCGCTCAGTTCAGAAGTGGACGAACTAATCTTCATTACAGACGATGCCCAACTTCTTAGATTCGACGCCAGCTTGGTTAGGCCACAGGGACGTGGCGCAGCTGGTATGGCTGGTATAAAGCTCTCCGAAGATGCTAAGGCTATCTTCTTCACATCCTTGAAGACAAGCAAAGCCACCCTTGTCTTGACAGCAGCTAACAACAGTGAGTCTCTAGGTGCGGTCGACTCAGGTAGCGCAAAACTATCCTCCTTGAATGAGTTTCCTGCCAAGGGAAGAGCAACTGGAGGCGTTAGAGCTCAAAAGTTTATAAGAGATGAAACTCAACTTTACTTCGCTTTTATAGGAGACTCACCAATACTTGCTCAGGCCTCCTCAGGAAATCCACTAGAAATTGATAGTGCACTGCTGAGGCGGGACGCGTCTGGGATTCCATTGAGTGCAACGATTGTTTCGGCAGGGCGTGCCTAAGCGTCGATTCTCGCTCTTTCAAATGAGTCAGCAGCATCAACTATGAAGTCTCTGCGCGGAGCTACTTCGTTGCCCATGAGTAGCTCAAACATTCCTTCGGCTTTAGCAAGATCTTCAACAGTCACTCGACGCAAGGATCTGGTTTTGCGATCCATTGTGGTCTCAGCCAATTGGTCCGCATCCATTTCGCCCAAACCCTTATAGCGTTGAATTGGTTCTTGATACTTTTTGCCAGCCTTGGATAGTTTTGCCAACAAGGCCTCCAATTCAGCTTGCGAATATGTATAAATAACTTCATTCGCCTTTGAGCCTGGATTCATGACTACTATTCGGTGAAGCGGTGGAACTGCGGCAAAGACTCGCCCATCTTCTACCAAGGGTCTCATGTACTTATAAAAAAGCGTAAGTAGAAGAGTTCTGATGTGAGCGCCGTCGACATCAGCATCGCTCATAAGGATGACTTTTCCATAGCGAGCAGAAGCTAGATCGAAACTCCTACCCGAGCCAGCTCCTAACACTTGAATGATCGAGGCGCATTCGTTGTTATTTAGCATGTCTGTGATTGCCGCCTTCTGCACATTCAGAATCTTTCCTCTGATAGGCAACAAGGCTTGAAACTCGGAATTTCTGGCTAACTTCGCTGTTCCAAGGGCGGATTCGCCCTCCACAATAATCAACTCGGAATCGATGGTGTCCTGCGTTCTACAGTCCACAAGCTTCGTTGGTAGTGATGAGGATTCCAGAGCTGTTTTCCGACGCTGTGTTTCCTTATGTGTTCGAGCCGAGATTCTTGATTTCATCTCGTTTACAACTTTTTCAAGTACCAATGCAGTTTGCGCTTTATCTTCACGTTTAGAGCTGTTGAACCGATCAGTAAGTGTCTTTGTGACTATGCCAGCAACAATGTTTTTGATTGCTGGCGTTCCAAGAATCTCTTTGGTCTGACCCTCGAACTGTGGTTCTGGAAGCCGAACCGTAACCACGGCTGTAAGTCCAGCGGTTACGTCTTCCTTCTCAATTTTTTCAGTGCCTAACTTAAATTTCCTCGAGTTAGCTTCTGCCTGAGTTCTAAATACTTTCAGTAGCGCTTGTTCGAAACCTTGCAGATGCGTGCCACCTTTAGGCGTTGCAATTATGTTGACAAAACTTTTTACCTCTGTGTCATATTCAGTCCCCCAACGCACCACGACGTCCACTTCACAACTTCTTTGAACTTCCTTGGACTCCATGTTGCCAGCTGGATTTAGTACCGGCACAGTTTCAGAATACGATCCACTTCCGCTCAGTCGCCAAACATTACTTAGCGGTGCATCCTTGGCCAGATAGTCCACGAATTCGACAATTCCACCTTGGAACAAGAATTCATGATTTTGAGTTTTACCGCTTCGTTGATCAGTAACGACGAGCTTTAAACCTGGGACTAGGAAAGCTGTTTGTCGAGCTCGCGACAGTATGTCCTCTAGAACAAATTCGGAGTCTTTGACGAAGATCTGGGAATCGGCCCAGAATCTAATTCTTGAACCGGTTTTGTTCTTGGCTACCTTACCGATGTCCTTCAAAATACTTTTGTCCTTGAAGGGTTTAAAGGGATTTCCAGGCGAGAGAACCTTTTTATCATCAAACTCGCCTGGCTCACCTCGCTTAAACGACATGGCCCAGGTCTTGCCGTCTCGATCAACTTCAACATCGAGTCTTTCTGAGAGTGCGTTTACAACTGATGCGCCAACGCCATGTAAACCGCCCGAGGCCGCGTAAGAGCCTGACCCAAATTTTCCTCCGGCATGTAGCTTAGTGAATACGACTTCTACCCCGCTCAAGCCTGTCTTTGGTTCAATGTCGACAGGAATTCCGCGAGCCAAATCCGAAATCTCGACACTTCTATCCTTGTGTAACACTATGGTGATGAGTTTTCCATGCCCCGCCAATGCTTCATCAACCGAGTTGTCGATTATTTCCCACAAACAGTGCATCAAACCGCGACTATCAGTTGAACCAATGTACATCCCAGGGCGCTTTCGAACAGCCTCTAATCCTTCAAGAACGGACAGGTGGCGCGCTGAATACTCGTTGTTTGGCACCCACTAAGCCTAAACAGCGTGAAGAAGAAGCACGGTCTCTGACACCCCACAGAAGAAAAACTATTCGCAGATAGCGAAACTGGGTCAGATACGGAAGAAATCGAGCAGATGTTGTGTTGTAGTAGTCATGGAGGATGAAATGGAAAAGACTGAATCAAATCAAGAGGTATCAGAAGTTGCTACCGAGTTGCCGGCACTAACCGCAGCGGATCGTTGTGACGTCTGTGGCGCTCAGGCTTTCATCCGCGTTGTCTTAGCTTCGGGTGACTTAGTTTTCTGCGGACACCACGGCTCGGCAAATAAGGATAAGTTGAAGCCAATTGCGATTAGTTGGCAAGACGAAACCGACAAACTAAGTTAGTTTTCGAAAGCAATGCGTCGAGCTTGCCCAGCAAGGTTGTCGACATTTTGAATCCTTAAAGATTGCGTAGTTGAAGGTTCAAACCCGAGTTGGCGAATGAATTGATCGGCGAGATCTGGGTTCTTCGCAAGTACCGGTCCGTGCAGCAAGGTGAAGAGCGCATTATTTTGCCAAATTAGCTGCTTCTCCTGACTTCCTGTATTTAGGTAGCCGACAATCCCATCTTTCGTCTTTACGAACTCACTCCGATGGCTGCCAACACCCTCAGACTTACCGAATACTTTCATCGCGAGTAGATCGTAAGCAGACGAAATAACCAGAGCTGCTCCCCCAGAAGAAATGTAATTGGCAACATTTTCGACAAAGCGAGTCTCTCTCGCTTGAATGTCTAGCCAGGCAGCCTTAGAGCCGTGACCCACGAGAATGAAGTCATAAGAAGCCAAACTGGAAGTATCGTCAACTGCTACTGTCTCGGCGTCAATCCCTGACCACTCGAGTCTTTTCTTCAATACCAGTAAGTTTCCATGATCTCCGTTGAGATTGAGATGTTTGGGATAGAGTGCACCGAGCTTGAGTACCTTAGCCACGTTGGACATCCTCAGGGTCGGTGAAGCCAAGATAGCGACGCAGGCGACGCATTGCATCAGCGCTATAAATAACAGTTTTAACACCCCTGGAAGGCTTAGGAAGGGCTAGGAAATTATCGATTGCCTTGAAGTAATCCGGTTCGACAACCTCCACGGGTATCTCGTGGTAGGCAAGTAGTAGCGCCGCGTCTGCGTAATTGAATCCACTCACAACACTTACTCTCTTCAGTCTAGATACATCGACGGTCCACATCCATGAAGGGTCGTGAACGTCACGACCAATAGCGAAGAAAATTTGCTCGACATCGTTTGCAAGGTTGTCGAGATTCAACTGAAAACTGGGTGGATTCTGGATAAGAATAAATTCGACAGACTCCCCGTTGATTTCTCGAATCTCGCCTCTCGAGAACACTGGTGGCAATTCATTGAGCACCTTACTGGCCCTAGCCAAATCAAAAGACGGACCAAGAATGTCTCTTGCTGTAGCTAGCGCCGCAACAGCATCCAAAGCGAAGTGAATGCCTCTGCTGGGGAGAATGAATTTGGAGTCTTCACCATTTATGGAGACCTCAATTTGGCGTTCAGCCACATTCATCACCCTTGCAGAAGCCTTGGGTGTTTCAATTTGCCGAAGAAAAGTTGGAGCATACTCGAGTTGACCACTGGCCCCCTCGGAAGCCATTTCACTTATCCCAAAAAAATCGACATGCTTACCTGTCAGATCAGCATTTATGATGAGGCAGTTCTGATCATCTGCGTTCAGAAGCACAGTCCCTGTTGTCGCTCTAGCGACAGTGAGCAGCTTGTCCCTGACAAATGCAGGGTCTATGAACCGGTCTAATTGATCCTCGAAAACATTCAGAATTACAGTGGTTTTGGGTTTAACTTTTTCTACAATCGAAGCAGCGTGGCCTTCATCCATCTCCAAAATGGCTATTTCACCAGGAACTTTGCCTTTCAGATTGCCATGTCGAATTATTGTGCTAAAGAATCCTTGCTCAATGTTTGCAGTGGTTGGATTCGTGAACACTTTCATCCCATGATCTCTAACTATTGCAACAATCATTTTGGTGGTAGTTGATTTACCCGCTGTTCCTGTAACAATGACTAAACCCTGTTTAAATGATTTCAGCGTATCGAAGACCAGGTTGGGAGCTAATTTACTCAGAACTAGCCCCGGAAGAGCTGAGCCCCCGCCAGGTCTAACTAGTCTGACCGCAAAGCGAACTAGGCGGCCGATGAGTATTGCTGGCAGATAGCGCAAGAACTAGTTCTCTTTGATGAAGTCTCTAAGCCACTGCGCTCTAGAAGGGTGCTTTAGCTTGGACATTGTCTTTGCCTCGATCTGTCTAATACGCTCACGAGTGACACCGTGCTCTTCACCGATTTGGTCCAGAGTTTTCATAACTCCGTCACCTATGCCATATCTGGAACGAATAACTGCAGCCTCTCGCGGAGTAAGTGTGTCTAAAAGACGCTCAATCTCTCGCTGCATAATTCTGAAAGCAACTGCATCGGCTGGTTGAACAGCTTCAGTGTCTTCAATGAGATCACCGAATTCGGAATCACCATCCTCACCTAGAGGTGTCGATAACGAAATGGGTTCGCGACCGTACTTCTGCACCTCAACTACCTTTTCAGGAGTCATGTCAAGTTCACGAGCCAATTCTTCCGGAGTTGGTTCGCGACCAAGATCCTGTAGCAGCTGACGTTGCACACGTGAAAGTTTGTTGATGACTTCAACCATGTGAACAGGGATACGAATTGTTCGCGCTTGATCTGCCATCGCACGAGTAATGGCTTGGCGAATCCACCACGTTGCATAAGTTGAGAACTTGTAGCCCTTGGTGTAGTCAAATTTTTCAACAGCTCGAATTAGACCTAAGTTACCTTCTTGAATTAGATCCAAGAATTGCATTCCACGTCCGGTGTATCGTTTAGCGAGGCTCACTACAAGACGGAGGTTAGCTTCCAGCAAGTGACTCTTCGCTCGTTGGCCATCTTTTACAACCCACTTCAGATCCCGAGCCATGTCACGACTAAGTTTCTTGTCGGTAGCAATCTTTTCCTCTGCGAACAAACCAGCTTCAATACGCTTGGCTAGTTCAACCTCAAGCTCTGCGTTGAGAAGTGCAACTTTACCTATTTGCTTGAGGTAGTCCTTAACCGGATCAGCAGTTGCTCCCGTAATGCTCGTTGTTTGAACCGGGATGTCGTCGTCCTCTTTACTAGAAAGAATCAGCGCACCTTCTGGAACAACTATTGCTTCGTCATCTTCTTCAACTTCTGGAGCAACTTCTTCAACTTCAGCAACAATAACGTCAATGTCCGCCTCAGTGGTTAGAACTTCCGGATCTAAATCTTCTTCATCTTCTAGCTCGAGCTCAGGATCTGTAGCTTTTCCAACCTTGGTTGGCGATACTTTTTTCACAGCTTTAACTGCTGATTTGGGAGCGGTTTTGGTGGCTTTGGCAGTGGTCTTGGATACTGGCTTGTCACTAACTTTTGTTACCTTTTTAGCAACAGGTTTGCTCGCCACTTTCTTAGCTGCAGGTTTGGCAACAGTTTTCTTATTGCTACCACTTGCTTTAGCAGGGCTCTTAGCAACGGGTTTAGCTGCAGCCTTAACTAGAGGCTTAGTCGCAGCCTTTGCCGCTGGCTTATTCTTCGGTACAGTTTTTACCGCAGGCTTACTCTTCGCCGTAGTTTTTGGCACGCTAGCCTTTACGGGCGTGGCCTTTTTAGCTGGCACGACCTTCGCTTTAGCTTCCTTTTTAGTTACTTTAGCTGCGATAACCTTTGCTGCTTTGATACGCATTTGACCCTTCAGCAACCCCATTCAAAGGGGCTTGACCGTTCACGAATTTTTGGGCATTACAAAGACCCATGTCAAATTGGATGAAATGACTGGGTCTACTTGTAATTATGCCATGTCTGCGTCTCTTTGCTTCATAACCGAGCCAGATGTGGCATACCCAAGAAAGATAACCTAGAAAATATCAGCGGTATTCCCGGTTTCTGCCAATTTCTTACGAAATTTCAGTCGTTCCAAGGTGAAAAACACTACCCCTACGAATACCACCAATAATTGCGCCGAAAATCCCCATCTGAATGCTTCGATCGTGTACCTGTCGATGGAGCCTGAGGCTCCGTGAACAACATCAATAACGAGCCCAGTTAGATACATCATGACGAAAGTAGCTAAGAATCCTCCAACATTGGCAAAGCCATTTGCAGTACCTAGTCGTGCCCTCGGGACGATATCTTTTGAATAATCGAACGCGACCATTGAGGCGGGCCCACCAATTGAAATCGCAAGAAAGCAAATGACAAGTATCCAAGCTGGTGCCTTACCCGGCATGGTCAACAAAACTACCCAAGCAAGCGTCGTAAGGGCAACTACTGAGTAGACCAAACGCGCGCGGAGGTGAGGAGATCTAGAGCAAATGGCGGCAATTATGGGGCCAGTCAGGAATCCAAATAACACCATGGCTGTGAGAATGAAGGCGGCGAAGTCATGTGACTGCCCTTCGGCAGTGACTAGGAAGGGCACTGCCCAAAGCAACGAGACTGAGGTGGTGGTTGGTTGCGTCATGTAGTGGGTCCAAAACGACATACGAATGCCGGGATTTCGCATGTTCTCGAACAACTGACTAATTGCAACTTTGATTGACTCAGTGGTTTGAGAATCCTTGTCCTGAGACTGTGCTTCATTCGAAGTGAAAGCTATAACAAGGATTGTAACTAGAAGAGAACATGCTGACATGATTGAGAATCCGGCAGTCCAACCCAAATTCTCCAACATGAACCAAAACGGAACAGCAGAAAAGAACTGTCCCAGTTGACCGACTGTAGAAACGTATTGTTGCACTCTGGAGGCCTTCGCGCCTTGGTACCAACAGTTAACCATACGAATCATTGAGATGAAGGTGAAGCTATCACCCATGCCAACCAGCATCCTGCCAACAACTGCAGTGGTCAAATTAGGAGCGAAAGCAACCGTGAATTGTCCGGCAGCCATAATGAATGCTCCAACAGCCAGTAAAGATTTCGCTCCATATCGATCTAACAAAATACCAACTGGAATTTGCATAGCGGCGTATACGACCAACTGAAAAACGGCCAGCGTTGCTAGTTGTTGTGCGTTTGTATTGAATCTTTCGCTAGCAATCAGCGTCGCAACGCCGAGGCTCGAGCGTTGGGTAACGGCAAGGAAATACGCGATACCCGCAACAGCAAGAACCAACGTTGGCGAACGCTTCAGTCTTGATCCTCGTCATTTTCTAACTTGTTCTTCTGATGCGATGCTAGATAACCCTCAAGCTCTGCCGCAATCTGATCTGCGTCCGGGATTTCACGCTCACGTGGCTTCACTGCACCCATGCCATTTGACGCTTTTTCGCTCTGGAAGCTTGTTTCAAGACTCTCAACCATGCGACTGAGTTCTTGATTCTCTGCCATTTGTTGAGTGATTCTGCGAGTAAATGCAACGCCTTCATCTCTGAGTTCGTCCGTTGGGAAGACTAGTCCAAGATGGCCAGAAATTAGCTCTATACCTGACACAGCGGCCTGCGGATACTCGGAATCAGAGAGATAATGCGGAACAAGAAGAACGAAACCTGTGCTCGGTATGTCTGCCTGAGTCAAGCGGAACTCCAACAAGTGCATGATGTTTCCTGGCACTTGTGTCCTAGGCTTCCACTCAGAGAATTTGGCTATAACGTTCTTTTGATTACCAGAGACAGTAACACCCACTGGTCTAGTGTGCGGAATGGGGAAAGGTATCGCATGCAACCAGGTCATGTCACGAATAGCAAAGTAAGAAAATAAAACTTCAATTGATGAAGCGAAAGCTTCCCATTTGAAGTCAGGCTCGTAACCATTCAGGAAGAGAAATTGTGTTCCAACCTCATCCTTGACAAGTAATAGAGACAGACTTGCAGGCTGATAGTCCTCGATGTGATCTTGTTCGAAAAACATGACTGGTCGTCTTGATCGGTAATCCAGCAACTGATCATTATCGAAGGTGGCTATTGTCTCGAAGTCTAGGTTTCCCAGAATCTGCTGCGTAACTTGCTGCATGGCAGATCCAGCATCCGTAAAACCGGATATAGCTGCAAACAAATGCAAGCCTTCGGGAACCTGAATGTCAGGATTCACCAGCGTAAATAGGTTCTCCTGTTGTGCCATCTCACCATTCTAACTTCACATGGCTAGCATGGTAAGTATGACTTCTCTTTCAATAAAAGCTTTTCAAAAACAACCTAAACTATCGAACGATTCGATACTCGTTTACGCAGTAAGTAAGGGCGATAAATCCCCCTCGCTCCTCGGAGCAGCCTTAGCTGACTCCAACCTTTCCAGTGTCAACCTCAAAGCTTTACAGGTTACCGGATCAGCTGAAAGCACCACACGAATTTCAACTCCTCTGTGTGCAGTGGGCCTAGTTGGTGTATCAGATGGAATAGATAGCACTGCAAAAGCACGTGAAATTGGCGGTGCTATCGGAAGAGCATTTAATGATCACAAGAATTTAGTTATAGACATTCCTCTAATCAACAAAGAAATTGCACTTGCTCTACTCGAAGGTGTATTCCTTGTTCAATACGAGTACGACCGCTTTAGGTCAACTGACAAGAGAGTGTTGGTTCTAAAGCAAGTACAACTTGTATCTGAATTTGCATTCTCAAAAGCTGAGATAGATCGAATTCAAATCATCTCTGAAGTACTCAATGCCACCAGAGATTTGGTGAACGCACCAGCAAACATTCTCTATCCAAGCAAGATGGCTGAAATTGTTCGCAGCCAGGGCAACATCCCAGAAGTTAAAGTTGAAATTTGGGATGAAAAGAAATTGTTGAAGGAAAAGTGTCACGGAATACTCGCCGTAGGCCAGGGTTCAGTGCGTCCACCACGATTGGTCAAAATCACGTACTCTCCTGCTAAAGCCAAAGCACATTTAGCTCTTGTAGGTAAGGGAATTACATTTGACACTGGAGGTATATCTCTCAAGCCGGCGACAGGAATTCTGGGCATGAAGTACGACATGGCTGGAGCAGCCACTGTTGCTCAAGCTGCTTTCGCCATTGCGCGATTGAAGCTCCCAATCCATGTAACTGCTTACATGTGCATAGCGGAAAACATGCCATCCGGATCTGCTACTAGACCAAATGATGTGGTTACTTTCCGAAATGGCAAGTCAGTTGAAGTAACCAATACAGACGCAGAGGGAAGGCTTGTCTTAGCTGACGGCCTAATCTTGGCATCCGAGTCTAAGCCGGACCTCATAGTCG
>Ga0214921_10003798_pt1 | contig 22817 bp, 20 predicted proteins | sample LL1505_MetaG_FD_177992 | JGI IMG/M metagenome (GOLD analysis project Ga0214921, IMG submission 177992) | Freshwater microbial communities from Lake Lanier, Atlanta, Georgia, United States - LL-1505 | ecosystem: Environmental > Aquatic > Freshwater > Lake | place: USA: Georgia | collected... | reverse complement strand
CCTCCTAAGGATCGCAGGGCTGACACACGCAAAGGTCCCTCAGGAACAAAGTGGTGCATGACGTCGAGTGCTGGCAAATCGTAATAAGGAATGATGTTGCGCAATCCACCGCCGGTTGGAAGCACTTGGTCTTTCTGAACAGGTCTTGGAGCTTTGGGGTCTAAGGCCCATGCACCGAGTAGATTGCTACCAGGTAACCAACCAGGCCGATTCAAATGGCTGTGGCTCCAAACTTGCGCTTGCCAATCTGCGATGCGCCCTTGGTCGTTTACTCCTGCGCTCAACTCAATCAAACTAGCAGAACCTACCGGAGACACACTCATTTCATCTTGACGTGTCCATTGCACACGCACTGGCACTTGCAATTGGTGGGCTAGAAAAGCAGCGTCAAACGCCACATCGTCGGCTCCGTTGTGTCCATAGCAACCCGCACCTGGGCTATGCACAACATCCAACATATCTACAGACAAGCCTAGGGCAATGGCAATCTCTTGCCTAAGCTTGAAAACGCCTTGCGAATGGGTGTACACCGTCAGTCCTGCTTTGTTAGCTGAGTGACGCATTGGTTCTGCTAAGGCACATGCCAAACCTATCGATGCATGTGCAATATAAGGTTTGGAATACCGTCGCGTGAGACGCTGTGAAGAAGGTAATGCCTTTCCTTGGCTCACTACCTTTTCGTCTACTGAAGGCAAACTGGTGAGTAAGGTTTCAATCTCTTGAAATGCCGGTAAGTTTGGTAATTGCCACTCAATCGTCGCATGGGCTTTTTCATAGGCGCGTAAAAGCTTTGCTTCATCTGGCCCCAACAGGGCAATGAAATCACCTTGCATGACTAATTCAGTAACTCCATCAAGCGATCGTAAATACGCAACATCGACATGACGTGCTCGGGCTTCGGCATGGGGGCCTCGCAAAATGCGGGCGTGCAACATATTGCTGCGCCTAATGTCATGCACAAAGCCTGCTCCAGTGAATTTACCTTTGAGATCAAAGCGAATGAATTCCTCATCCGGTAGGCGCACTAGCTTTTTAAGATCGCGGCTTTTGTCTAATGGTGTGTCAACGCGAATAAGCGCGTAATTAGTGTCTTTCGCTAGGGCATGAAACCCAATCTTTTCTTTTGACTGCGGCGCAATAAACATACCTTGCGCGAGCATTAAGTCTTCCAAGCTAACAGCAAGGTGCTCTGCTGCCTGTATGGCAAACAACTCGCGCATAAAGATACAAGCGTGCCTGAGAGCAGTCGCACCTGCTTCAATAGAAAGGCTACCAGCGGTGTAGCCTTCATCTGGGCTCAATGCGGTATGCCCTGCAACTAAATCAACCTGCTCAGGATGAATGCAGAGCTCTTCACAAGCCACTTTGACCAAGGCCGCAGAAATACCCTGTCCAAGTTCAACTTTACCGCTGTAAATTTGAAAGCGACCATCCGCCAGTAGTTGAACCCATTGTTTCAATAAAGGTGCTGTCTGTATGCTGGTTGGTATAACTGTTGCCATATTCAACCTTTGACTTGCAGGCGATGCATCGCAAGTTCTGTAGCTCGCAAAATACGGGCATGCGCACCACATCGACATAAATGCCTATTCAAGGTCTCTATGATTTTTTCTTTGGAGGGATTTAGCTGGCGTTTTAACAATGCAGTCAAAGACATCAAGATTCCGTTGATGCAATAGCCACATTGTGCTGCTTGCTCGTCTAAAAAAGCTTGTAAAACCACTGATCCAACAGGATCACTTTGCAGGGCGGCAGGTGTGAACACGTCACATCCTTCTATCGACTCGGTAGATAAGCCACAAGACTGTTGCGCAACACCGTCCACTATGACGGTGCATGCGCCACAGTTACCTGCACCACAACCGAAGCGCACATCTTTGGCATCGCATGGGTTTCGCAAAACATGAACCAAAGGCAACTTACCATCGACCGCAGTCGACGTTGTTTCACCGTTCAATTGAAATACTGTCACTTCTTTCCCGAATTAGCGATCCACCATGCGGCGAGCTGCGTTCCGTCACCATCACCAAGGCCTGCGGCGGCAGCTTGATCAAATACCCCCATGGTGGCACTGGCCGTAGGCAACTCGAAGCCCATGGCTTTTGCCTCTGCCATCATGGCGCGCAGGTCTTTGCGTATGGAGTCAATATTGAAATGCGCAGGTCCTTGGTCAATGCCATTTAAAGACGCAACCACAGCGGAACCGCGAAACTTGATAACACCAGGTGCACCAGGCGTGTCGGACAAAATATCCATCAATCTATCAGCTGAAAGTCCTGCTGGCGTGGCCATCAAAATGGCTTCGCCCAATGCCTGCCAGTAGACCAATAAAGGGAGATTCACGGCTAACTTCATGCTAGCCCCTGCACCAATGGCACCCACATGTTCCACGCGGCGACAAAGTTGTTCCAATAACGGTTTAGCACGTAGGAAATCAGAAGCCTCCCCTCCCACAAAGCCAAACAACTGTCCTTGCTTTGCAGGTCCAACCGTACCGCCTACTGGACACTCTAAGAGCGAAGCTCCAGCAGCCGTCACTTGGGAATTGAGATGAATAGATGTTTCTGGACGCACAGTGCTCATGTCCACAAACAACTTACCCTTGACATCCCCTGTCAGCGCACCGTTCACTCCTGAATAGGTATTTTCAATAGCAGCCGCGTCTGTCAACATAGACAAAGTTAACTCAGCTTTAGAAACTGCCTCTTGCGGAGTTGCAGCCCAAATGGCGCCACGATCAAGTAGCGCTTGGGCTTTACCAGCAGATCGGTTCCAAACCACGAGCGAATGGCCCGTATCTAACAACCGCTCAGCTATCGCACTGCCCATTCGGCCTAGGCCCAGTATGGCGATTTTCATGTGTAGCTTTTACTTTTTAAGATTTGATCTTGAACAGTTTTTTGGCATTTCCACCAGTGATCAGGTCTCTGTCGTCTTTGCTCAAACGTTTGACAGCAGACACAAGGCCTAATGGATCTACTTCTGCCATGTCGTAGGGATAGTCAGTTCCCAGCATCACATGGTCAGCTCCAAAACGTTCAATCATATTGCGCAACATGCCAGGGTCAAATGTGATGGTGTCGAAATAAAAACGCTCGAGATAGGTAGAAGGCTTGCGCTTGATAACAGTACGACCATCTGGACGTGCGCCATACACATGGTCCATACGCGCCCAATAATGTGTCAAATACCCACCAGCATGTGCCAGCAACACTTTCAGTTTGGGGTTACGCTCCATCACGCCATCAAAAATTAAATGGCTCACAGCAATCGTGGTGTCCAAGGGATTACCAATCACATTATTGAAATAATGGTTTTCGAGACGACTGGCTTCGGTGAATCCATTGGGGTGAATAAACAAAGGAACACCCAACTCACTCACGGCAGCAAAGAATTTTTCTAATTTGAGCGATGGATCGGTCAGGTTTTTACCGTTGACGTGCGTATTGATCTCAATACCTTTCAAACCTAAATTCTTGACAGCGTGCTTGAGTTCTTTGACAGCTAAACCAGCGTCTTGCAAAGGAACTGTGCCTAAGCCAATCAAACGGTCAGGATGTTGGGCCACCAGTTTGGCCATGCCTTCATTCACATCACGCGCTAACTCGGCACCAAAAGCGGGTTCTGCGAAGTAGTAATACTGGAAAGGCGCAGGTGATACAGCTTGGATATCAACACCCATACGGTCCATATCTTTCAGGCGAACAGCAACGTCTGACAACATGGGCGCTCTGTCGCGCATTTGTTTGGCATTGGTATCGCGCGTCAATTGGTTCGCAAAAATATGACCTACCTCTTGCTCAATAGGTTTCATAACTGATGCTTTTTGCCCAACAGTCGGATTGAAGTAATGGCAATGGACATCGATATTCAAATGACCATCTTTTCGCTTGGCTAATTTTTTAGTGGCAAGCGACGTGAACATACCAGCGGCACCTTTGGCTGTTTTTCCGTGTTGGTGGTAGGGATGCTTACAAGTTGGGGCGCAGGTAAAAATCATATTCAATCCTTAAGAAAATATATTATTAAAGGGGGATGATAGGTAACAACAAAGATGGAGAAAATCCTTCATCCCAGTGAAGTGTGTTGCTTGTGTGGAAAATTTCCGCGGGACGGTCAATAGGATTTTCATGGGTAAAAGGCCCCACCCCATACATAACTTGATTGTCAAAAGGTAGCGTGACACCTTTGTCGTCATATCGGTAGTCTTTACCTCTTACATTCAAAACAAAAGAGTAACCGGTGGGAATCACTATGCTCGTTGGCCAAATCTCAATATCCAGATCGACGGGGTGCAAAGGTGTCAAAAGTTGTTTTTCATCATGGGTATGCCAAGGGCGGTATGGCAATGACTTTGCAGGATCTGTTTTACGGTGAGACGCCCTCAGCCATCCAAGCGCAACTGGGGTTCGCGGATCGTTTGATCCGATGAAAGACACCTCAACGCCCTTGTCATCAAAAACTCTGAGGGCCAAAAAAATATCAGCATCGGATGTTTCGGATGAAATTCGAAGCTTTGCAGCAATAGGCCCAGTAATCTCCAAAGCATGCTTGAGAGGCCCAGATGAAAAACTCAAACCATCAGATCGAGTGTGGTAAGAGGTAGTGTGGGTTACCTTTGGTTTGTCGGTAGAAAGAGATTTTCCATCAGGCTGCAAATAGAATTGTGTCCATTGTGTTCGGGCTAAAGGCCACTCATTTTCGCCACGTAAGACAAATTTCTCACCGGGATGACGAATATTGAGTTGTACCTTAGGCGTCTTGGTCCAACCGGTGTCTTCACCTTTCAGAAAATAGCCAAAAAACTTTTTTTGTAAAGCTAATCCATAGTTGGAGTAAAAATGGGAGAAATGGGTGTCTCCATGAACTTCTAACCATTTTTGCTCGGAGGCAGATTGCAAGAAGCCTTCGAAATTTCCTCTAGGGTGTAATCCGATTCCACCCCAATTAGCGGCAGAGAGCAAAGGCGTTTTGATCTTGCTGTAGTCTGGAATACGTTGCTTGTAAAAATCGTCAAGCAATTCGTGATTTTGTGCATCTAGGTGTGTTTCAGCTCTATTGGCCGCTAATTCTTCGTCAGATAAAGTGATGCCACCTGCCACAGAACGCCCATTATTAGGATTGATTTCAGCACGCGATCCAACGCCATATTGAACCGATTTAACTTGGCGTAAATACCATCCGTCTAAAAAATCGCTGAGGATGCCGCCATGGCGGCAAAGTTCTCGGTAGTAATCTGAGGCGCCCTCCCAAGCACACATAGCGGTTAAATGAGGAGGCTGAAGAGCGGCAGTTTGCCACTGGTTCATCGCGTAATAGGAAATTCCATTCAGCCCGACTTTGCCATTGCACCAGGGTTGTGCAGCTGTCCATTCGATGCATTCATACTGATCATGCGCTTCTAGGGCAGACCACACATCTAAAAAACCTTCGGAACAGCCCGCCCCCCTTGAGTCAATCCGAACACATGCATATCCATCAGGCACCCATTTTTCCGGATCGACTAGCTCCCAACTTTGGTACTTGTTTGAGGTTCCTTCAGCCACCTCAGGGTAGGCAGTAATCATTCGCGTCCATGCCGTTTTGTAGCCGACTTGGAAAGGAAGACCTTTCGCATAGGGGCCATAGGTCAGGATAGCTGGATACTGACCTTGTGCTATGGGGCGAAAAATATCTGCTCGAACGATGATTCCATCGGCAAGGCGAATTGGCACATCCCACTCAATATGCATACCGTCTTTTTGTTCAATCAAAGTATCCATAGGGGCACCACAAGTAAAAGAAGCGAAGGGTTAATCTCAAGAAGATTATCACGGTATTCAGATGGAGGCTATTCACACAAGTGACACTGATTTCTTTCATCATTTATGTAGTCAGTTCCGCTTAAAAGTAGGGTTTTCCTCGTTAGAAATTTGTCGCGCTAACTTTAGGATGTAAACAACTTATTGTTTTTCGGGATGGGGACATTGAAAATAAAAAATGCTATCGAAGTATCCGATGGGATGCTCATTGAATGGGATGTATCCATTCCAACGCGCGATGGGCTGGCGTTGAAGGCAGATATTTTTCGTCCCACTACACCTGGACGCTACCCAGTCTTGATGACCTACGGGCCTTACGGAAAAGGCCTTGCATTTCAAGATGGTTATAAAACTTGCTGGGATCGCATGGCAGAAGATCACCCCGATGTGGTTCAGGGATCATCAAATAAATACCAAAACTGGGAAGTAGTTGATCCAGAAAAATGGGTTCCCCATGACTACGTTTGTATCAGAGTTGATTCACGCGGTGCTGGCATGTCTCCTGGATACATGCAGTTGTGGAGTCCCCAAGAGGCTATCGATTTTTATGACTGCATCGAGTGGGCAGGCGTTCAGGAGTGGAGTAACGGCAAGGTGGGCTTGAATGGTATTTCTTATTACGCAATGAACCAATGGCAAGTTGCATCTCTCCAGCCACCACATCTTGCCGCTATTTGCCCCTGGGAAGGCGCGGCCGATATGTACCGCGACCTCAGTCATCATGGGGGTATTCTGTGTGACTTCATCAAGAACTGGTACGACATGCAAGTTCGGACTGTTCAACATGGCCTAGGTCAGCGCGGACCCAAAAGCCGTGTCACCGGTAAACCCGTTTGCGGTGAAATTGAGTTAAGCGACGCCGAACTTCTTAAAAACCGTGAAAATTTTGCCGATGCAGCACTCAAACACGCAATGGATGACTCCTATTGGCGTGCCCGAATGCCTGATTGGTCCAAAGTTACAGTCCCCATCCTCTCTGCAGCCAATTGGGGCGGCCAAGGCCTCCACCCGAGAGGTAATTTCGAAGGTTTTTCCAGAGCAGCTTCGACCCAAAAATGGCTCGAAGTTCATGGAATCGAACATTGGACCCATTTCTATACAGACTACGGACGGGAACTTCAACTTAAGTTTTTTGACTATTTTCTGCATGGCAAAAAAAATGGCTGGAACCGTCAACCGAAGGTATTACTCAATATTCGCCATCCAGGTGAAAAATTTGTCAAGCGCTCAGAGGACCAGTGGCCTCTGAAAAAAACCCGTTGGACACGCTTTTATTTACAAACAGATGCGGCAACTTTATCTTCCAAACCGCCATTGCAGTCAGGAAAAATAAGTTACAAAGGGTTTTCGGAAGGGGTAACTTTCATGCTTCCTCCTCAAACCAAAGACTTGGAAATTACTGGTCCCATTGCAGTCAAGTTATTTCTCTCTTCCAGCACAACAGATGCAGATGTTTTTGCTGTATTGCGCGTGTTTACCCCTGACTTGCAAGAGGTGGTTTTTCAGGGAGCGCTTGATCCACACACGCCCATTGGTCAAGGTTGGTTGCGAGCCTCTCACCGTAAGCTTGATTCAAAATTATCAAAGCCTTACCGCCCCTACCATACCCACGACGAGAAACAGTCCCTAAAACCTAATCAGCTAGTAGAGTTAGACATAGAAATTATTCCAACTAGCATCTTGGTTCCTGCTGGCTATCGTCTTGCACTGTCTTTGCGGGGTAAGGATTATGTCTACCCTGGTCCAGCGGGGGTTCTCTCTAATATGAAGTACCCCATGACTGGGTGTGGCCCGTTCACACATACAGATAGTAGAGATCGTCCAGCACGAATTTTTGATGGAGTCAATACTATTCACATTAGCCCTAAAAAGGCCCCTTACATCCTCCTGCCGGTAATACCTAAATCCTAAGGTTTCTCATGTCTTTAAAGTTTTATGGTTTTTGGCGATCGCTTGCAGCATATCGAGTTCGAGTAGCGCTCAAACTTAAAAAAATTGACTATCAGGAAATCCCGGTCAATCTACTGGCAGGGGATCAACACGACCCTGCTTACCTAGCGATTAATCCTCAAGGGGCTGTTCCAGCTTTAGTGTTTCCTAGCTTAGATCAGCCCCTCTTCCAGTCTATGGCTATTCTTGACTACCTTGACCAGGTCTATCCTGAACCTGCGCTTTTGCCAAGCAATCCAGTTGAAAGAGCCAACGTGTTGGCACTTTGCCACGTATGTGCAAGTGATGGCCACCCACTGGTAGTACCGAGAGTTAGGAACTATCTTCAAAATACTTTGAAGTTAGATGAAGCTTCACGAAATACTTGGCTTCAGCATTGGACTCTTCAATCTCTCATGACGTATGAGCGAGTTCTAAGTAGAAATGCAGATTCTGGACGATACAGCCACGGTGATTGTGTAACTATGGCGGACATCTGCGTTGCTTCCCAAATCGTTGGGGCAGGTTTATTTGGTTGTGAACTCAGTAATTTGCCTAGAGTGATGACTATTTATGCTGAACTTTTAAAAATCAAAGCATTTTCAGACTCTATGCCTATGCTTCAAGCTGACGCACCAAAATCAAAATAAAAAGAATAGGTAAAAAATGGATCAACTAACTATAGGCTTATTGGGTTTTCTAGTCTTTCTGGCGCTTGCGTTACTCAGCGTTCCGATTGCCTATGCAATGACTATTGTTGGCTTGGGCGGAATGCTTATCGTTTATCCCATTGATGCCGCTTTTAAGTTCATACCAACGGGCTTATTTACCTACACATCTAACTTTACGCTTTCGGCTTTGCCACTTTTCATTCTCATGGGCACCCTAGCCTTTTATGCTGATTTAGGTAAGGATGCCTACGATGCCGCGAAAGCTTGGTTTGGACGGGTTCCTGGTGGACTAGGAGTGGCTACTGTGTATTCCTCTGCAATTTTCGGTGCCTGCTCCGGTTCCAGTCTCTCAGCTGTTGCAGTCTTTTCCAAAATAGCCGTTCCCGAAATGGTACGAGCCGGTTACAACAAAAAAATGGCGCTTGGGGTTGTCGCCTCGGCAGGATGCTTAGATGTTCTGATACCGCCTAGTATTTTGATGGTTTTTTACGGGATCATCACGGAAACATCCGTTGGACAGTTACTTATTGCTGGAATCATGCCAGGAATTCTCACAGCTGTTTTAATGGCAACGGGTGTCATGATCTTTTGCAAAATTTATCCAGATACAGCGCCCATCTCTTTGGACTTAGATACCTCTTGGCAGGCTAAGTGGCAAACCTTAAAAAGGCTTTGGGCCGCAGCAGCATTGTTTATCTCTGTCTTAGGTGCCATTTACACTGGCTTTGCCACTCCCGATGAAGCTGCCGCTGTAGGCGTGGTGGGCTCTCTTTTATTGGTGTACATACGTGGCAATCTAACTTGGGAGCGTATAAAGTTTTCATTTATCGACAGCGCCAAGGTGACTGCCATGATTTTTCTGCTGCTGGGAGCAGGATATATTTTTTCAACCTTTTTATCCACTACTGGGGTCGTCTCCACCATGACCGAATGGATCAAAAGCATGGATTTGAGTTTCTTCATGCTGATGACAGGTATTGTTGTGCTCTATCTCATTCTGGGATGCTTCTTGGATGCCATTTCTATGATGGTTCTAACTATGCCTGTGCTAGCTCCTTTAGTTACAGCCTTTGATATGAGCTTGGTTTGGTTTGGGGTCGTTGTAGTGGTAATGATGGCTATTGGAACTATTACGCCGCCGCTAGGACTTAATTGTTTCGTAATGAAGGGCGCCCTAGGTGATGCGTATGAGCTCAAGGATATTTTTGCAGGCTCGCTTCCGTTTGTCATCTTGATGCTCTTCACAGTAGCATTGTTAATTGTTTACCCTGAGATCTGTCTTTGGTTACCAGAGCTCATGAAATCTATGCGATGAATCGAATTACTAAACGCAACAAAGTACACAAATGGAAAAATTAATCCTGGGTTACGAAGGCTTTTATCGACGGTTCATTCCATTCTTAATCGCCATGCCTCTAGTCATTATGACTATTGTTATTTCTATAAATGTGATTGGTAGAAAAATATCAATGCCTTTCCCCGTAACTGTTGAACTGGTTGAGGCACTTTTAGTTGTGTCTGTTTATTTTGGAGTTGCATTGGTTGCATTAGAGGGTGGCCATGTCAACGTAACCTTTGTAACGGATAAACTAAATCCTAAGACTCGATTCTTTATTGAAGGGTTGGGGCATCTATTAGCGGCATTTGCCTTTGTATATCTCTCATTATCTGCTTGGTCTATAGCGCAAGCATCTATCAAAGTTTTCGAATACAGAATGGCTGTTCTTAGGTTTCCTTTATGGCCTTTCAAGTCTCTTTTCGCTTTTGGCTTAAGTTTGATGGCCGTGCAATTGATTTTCAACGCTATCAAAGCTTTTTTCCTGGCTTCGGGTCGTGAAAGTTACGCTGGCATCAGTTCTATGCCTAAGGCCCAAGACCCAGGTATCGGTTGATTTTCCCCTTGTTCTAACTACTTCTAGGAGTGCACTCATGAGACGATTGTTTATAAAACTTGCAACTGCCACGCTTATAGCAAGCTCTTTCGCCAATTCAGCTTCTGCGCAGGAATTACAACCACAGACTTGGAAAATGGCTGTTCCAACAGGCGAGAAATCTTGGTTTGGCGATTTACACAAATGGTGGGGAAGCGAGATCGAAAAACGCTCTGGTGGAAAAATAAAAATTCAATACTTTTGGTCTGATTCACTTGTGAAATGGGCTGATGCGTTACCCGGTATTCAGTCTGGAGTTGCTGATTTGGCTTGGATAAGCAGCTCGTATCACCCAGCCCAACTTCCCAACTATATGTCCCTAGACCATATGTTTAACTATGGTGATGACTATGTTGCCGCGGTTAAAGCAGCACTTGATACTATGGATAACCAACCTGATCTCAAGGCAGAATTAGCGAAGAACGATATCGTTCCGCTGATGTCTCACATTAGCGGTTTAGCACCCGTTGGTACTAAAACAGCGCTTACCAATATGGATGTACTCAAAGGCAAGACACTAAGAACGTATGGTGGCGCTCGCACAGATTTTTATAAAAATTTAGGTTGGAATCCTGTATTTATGGTCTTCCCTGATATGTATCCTGCGATCGATCGTGGAACCATTGATGCACTTGGCGAGTTAGTGATTCTTCTTTCTAATGTTTTTAAACTTAATGAAGTCGTCAACCATGTTCATATGATGAACCCTCCAGGTCTTAAAGGTAATGGTGGAGTAGTTGGATCAGCCTTCTTTATGTCTGGTAAAAAATTCCGCTCGCTGCCACCCGCAACACAAAAAATGTTGGTGGATTTGCGTAATGAGTATGGCGTTCGGTACGCTAGCGAACTCATGAAAGCTGAGGATCAGATCAAAAAGAACTGGGCTGAAAAAAACAAGATTACTTTCGCTTATTCAACACCTGCTGATGAGCAGAGAATTTTGCAAGCAGGAACTGCGGCCAACGACAGCTATCTCAAAAAACTAGAGAACGAAGGAGCTACCAATGTTCGTAAAGTCGTAGCTTATTACGCTGACTCACGTAAAAAATTAGAAGCCCAAGGCGCCAAGAAATAATCTCTTTCGGTGGCCCTAAACCAACTGGTTTAGGGCCTGTCTCTCACACCACTTGAAGCATTTACTACGTAGCCGCGTTATGGAAAACATTCATCTAGATATCAAACCCAAAGTAGTCACCTTAACGATAACGCGCGAACATGCGGGAAATATGTTTGACTTATCCATGATTCATTCGATGACGCAACACATCCATACTGTTTCAAAGGATGCATATTGCATAGTGATTCGTGGTGCTGGGGCAGATTTTTGCCGTGGTAGAGACCCCTCTACCGCGGGAGCGCATCCCACGCCTATGGCTTTGCGTGACAACTTGTTGCTGCCCATCATGGATTTGTATGACGCTATTAAATCTTCAAAAATACCTGTAATTGCTGCCGTTCAAGGCCAAGCATTAGGCCTGGGCTGTGCGATTGCAGGTGTTTGCGACTTAACGATAGCTGATGAAAGCGCCTTATTTCAGTTGCCTGAGATGCAATACCACCTCCCTCCCACATTAGCCATCTCTGCCATTGTTGACAAAATCGGTAAAAAATCTACCGCTTGGATGGCCTATTCTCTTTACAAAATGGACGCCCATCGTGCGCGCGAGATGGGTTTAGTAAATTCTGTCGTGCCTGTTGGAAAATTAGATGCTGAATTAGAAAGACTTCTAGATACATTGACGCAGCGCGACCTCATGGCAGTCAAGGCAGTCAAGGAATATCTTCACGTTGCACCTGAATCAGGTCCTGCAGTTCGTTCTATGGCCAGCAACTTACTGGCATTGGCTTTATCCACACAAGCCGCTCAAAAATCCTAATTTAATTCGGTATGTCTCGAATGGATTTTGTTCTTGAAGAAGCAACTATCGAGCAACTCCATGAAGCCATTTTTCAAAAACGCGCTACCTGCGTAGAGGTGGTCAAGCATTACATAGAAAGATGCGAACGCTACAACGGCGTTGCGACCATGCTGGTTACCTCTGACGGTAAGCCGCTAGATAGCACTCCCAATGGTGTGGTTCGCGCAGGTAAACCCCTGCGCTTTCCAACATCAACAGTTCCAGTCCATACAGTTTTACCTGACTTAGAAAAATACGCAGGACCTCCGCTTGATCTAGGTCACATGGAAGCGACCGCCTCCGATCCAGAGGTTGTGCAACAAATGGGAATGGTTCAAGGGCTTGCTAATGCGGGTCAATTGAATGCGCTTTCGACTTTAAATATACGTGGCGAGCGGTCAGTGACTTGTCGTGGTGATTTTGATTTACACCCAAGTCTTGGCCCCTTACCACCAGGTGCACCCCCCGCTTGCGAAATTTTTCGACACTATCCTGACGCATTGGAGCAAGCTGCTGCCTTAGATGAAAAATGGGGATCTAACCCAGATTTAAAAGCAATGCCTATGTTTGGCGTTGTTTTTTCTTTCAAGGATGCCTTTGATACCAAGGATATGCGCTCTACAGGGGGCGGCGATGCAAACTACGATATTGACTTCCCTGCCAGAGACCATCTCTTAGTGGATCAATTACGCAAAAAAGGAGCCATCATTTTTGCGAAGGCCGTCATGACTGAATATAACGGTCGGGCTGGAGATCCTGGCGGTGTAAACCATCCCAAAAAAATCTTTCCTTCCCTATTGGGATACCAAAGAAGCACTTGGGGTGGCACACCTGTCAATCCCTATGACACGACCCGATCTGCCTCTTTAGGATCGAGCTCTGGCTCGGGGGTATCTGTGAGCGCCAACCTTGTGATGGCCAGCTTGGGCGAGGAGACACGGATGTCAACGCGTGGTCCAGCCAACCACAATGCTGTGGCCTTGATACTTCCTCACAAAGCATTGCTTGGATTTGACGGCGGGGCTATAGGTGCAGATATCTATTGCGATAGAACTGGCATCTTATGTCGCACCTTGGACGACTGCTCTAAAGTATTGGATGCATTGAAAGATGCTGACCAAGGGTATTACGACCCGCGAGACCCTTACACCACAGTTCCACGAACCAGCGTTTTAGCTAGTTATCACCAGCATATCGTGGAACATGTTGGAGCAGGATTTTTGAAAGGTGTGCGATTAGGTGTTATCAGAGAGTCAATGATCGCTGCTGGTAGCAAAGCAGCAGAACCCATCACCACAGCCGCTGCGCAAGAAATTGACAATGTCTTGGGTGAATATCTACAAGCCACATTAGTTGAATCCTCCGATCCCCTCTGGCAAGCTGATACAAAGCACGAAAAAATGCAAGTCGATTTTCGAGTCGCATTAGCCAAGCTTGTACCCATCTTCATGCCAGATATTCTTTTTAGACTTCACCCTGATGGTCAACCCGTATTTCCTGAATTTGCCCAGCATATTCAAACTACAGAATTTGCGCCTGGTATCTTCCACGGCGCTGGAACGATGAAGCCGATCGACTACATGGTAGCGCTGTCAGACTTGAGAATCACACCACCGTCCAATCTTGATGTCTCAACTATTCAGCAACAAATACTGGCTAACGGATTTAGATTTCACATTAGCCAATACCTGTCACGCAGGGCGGATGATTGGCAAAAAATAGGCCTCCAAGAAACTCTTAGCGACTGGGCTTCGCTTAACCGGCGCTCTAAATTTTGGGGGCAAGATCAATACGCTTCTTTCAAAAACTGGGAAGAAATAGATGATCCACGTAACCCATTGGGTGGAAGACAAGGCATCAACGAGCGCATCATGCTGCGTGAACTTCTTCGCCGAGTAGACATGATGGTGATGTATGAAAACAAATTAGATGCTTTAGTCAGACTCCACACACCTCTTCCTCCAGGGTTGATAGGAGGCGCAGATGAGCCAGGTTTAATCGACCGCTTACGTTATGAGCATTTTTTTGGACCCAATGCTGGTTTGACAGAAATTTTGGTTCCAGCAGGTTACGTGCAGGTTGCCTACGATGCACGTTTCCGTTTAGAGGATAACTGTAAAAGTTATGCATTCATAGCAAGTGAAGAGCCAACCTTTTTACCTAAGCCTGGATTGCCATTCTCTTTGGTATTTAGAACTGAGCCAGGGAAAGAGGATGTGGCTTTACGCATTGCATCAAGTTATGAGAAAGCATCTAGGAGAAGGGTTCCCCCTCCTGCTTTCTCATAAAAATATTCAGCAAGTCGCTTTTAATTTTTAATGGCTGAGTTAACGCGCGGCATGACTTCTGTGGCAAATAGCTCCATAGAACGCTTTGCAAGTTTGGGGTCCATCCAATCGTGACCTGCATACAGAAGATTACCAAAGTCACCGACATATTCGCGGAAAGCAAGAATTTGGTCCACCACTGAATTCACCGTACCAGCAATTACTAGTTTGCTTGCAACGTATTCGGGAGTGATCAACGCATCGTCCATATTTGGGTCAGTTTTAAATAAATTGCTACGACCGCCGTTTAAGAGTTTACGAACCAATTGCTTGAAATAGAAGTGATGTGGACCACCCTCATCGAGTCCGTAACGTTTTGCTGTGGCATCGTCATCAGCCACAAAAATACTTTTCGCTATACGCCACTCATTAGGATGCGCAACAGAGCCTATTTCTTGGCGACCATCAACATACTTTGGCCAGTGAGATTTCACCCACTCTGGCATCAGAAAATTAGCGGAAATGGGCTGCCATCCTCGCTTCGCCATTTCAGTCACACCCTTCGAGAAAGGCGCCACAGCGGTACCCACAATCAACGGATGAGGACGCTGGTAAGGCTTCATGATATAGCCTTGGCCAATCTCGGGGATCATGGTTTGCCCCACTGAGACCTTGAAGTATTCACCTTCTAGGTTGTAAGGCGGCTCAGACTCCCAAATCTTCAGCACCATGTTGATACCTTCTACAAACATGGCATTGCGGTCTTTACCAAAGTTACCGAAAACTTCTGCATCAGACATTAAGCCACCCGGGCTAACACCCATAATGAATCGGCCTTTCAGCATGTGGTCCATCATGGCAGCTTGCGCTGCAATAGCAGCAGGGTGAGAATTTGGCACATTGATCGTGCCTGTGCCAAGCATGATATTTTTGGTTTCAGAAATCAAGCTGGCCAAAAAAATCATCGAAGATGTGACGGTTTCCGCAGCATCGGTTACGTGCTCACCCACATATGCTTCGCTAAAACCCAAGCGGTCAGCCAAGATGACTGCCTCACGGTCCTCTGCCAGAGTTTCGGCAATATTGCGCCCAGGCGGATGCAGGGGCATCATGAACGTGCTGTATTTCAAATCGTTCTCCTCAATAGTAAAAAAGAATATGCGTTAAGTCGCTTCACACAAAGCGCCTTGCAAATAATTTCCTTGGCAAAACAGCAATGTAGGTTTGCGCTCGTATAAATATTTTTCAACTTGCCCTAGGAAAAGTACATGGTCGCCAACCACATTGCGCTGAATAGTTTTGCATTCAATGGTTGCTACACAATCGTTCAAGACCGGCAAACCATCCAACCCCTCCGAAAAATCAATACCTTCGAATTTATCTGGCACATTGCTAGAGAAACGTTTAGACAAATCCATTTGTTGCAGCGACAAAATATTGATGACAAAACGACCTGTCACATCAAAGATGTCCAAGCTAGGTGAAGCGCCTCCCAAACTCCATAAAACAATGGGAGGCTCCAAGGAAACAGAGCTAAAAGAGTTGGCCGTGACACCGACCAGACGGGATTGCTTGGTTCCAGAGGTGACCACCGTCACACCGGTTCCAAAACTGCCCAACGCATTGCGTAAATCACGTTTATCGAAAGAAGGGGATGAATTGGTGTTCATGTGATCACTTTAAGGGTAGCGAAAGGGCGTTCGAGGGAGGGTTTACCCTTAATTTCTGTCTTATTTGAATTTTTTGAATTGGTGGGATTGAACGATTTGAGGCAACAACACTTTTGCACCCGCCATAAAGTGCGCGATGGTGAGTCGGATCATTTCGTCAACATCATCTTCGATGGGTACATCGAAAATCCAACGTCTTTGTCCGAAGTAAAAAATACGCGCATTGATACTCCAGACCAACTCAATCTCCGAGGTCTTCAAAGGCATCGATTTGATATCTGGCAATCCAAACTCTTCACGCAACGCGACAGCCACGGGTTCAAGAATACGACTACGCAGCATCTCAAGATACTTCTTGTTGATACTTTCTCCACGCAATCCAGAGAACATGAAAATACGGACCCAGTCACGCGTTAAAGCGGCTTTTGAATACTCGATGTAGAGGATCACGAGTCGCTCCTCAAGGGGAATGGATCGATCTTGAATGACCGTTTCCCAAAATGGGTTCCATCGACGCACATAGACCTCGTCATATACCTTATCGATCAGCGCATCCTTAGTGGGAAAGTGCTTGTAGATCAGTGATTGCGTGACCCCTAAGCGACGCGCCAATTGCCGCGTATCACCACTAAACCCCACTTCCGCAAAAAACTCAACCGCAGCCAAAACGATTTGCTTTTCTCGCTCTTGGCTAGTGAGTCTTTTTTTCTCTGCGGGCGGCTTTCTCAATGTCATAGTGGCTTGAGAAAAATTCAAACAGCCGAAGCAATAGGTTCTATATGTTTGGAAACCACCGATTTCATGATGGCTTCTAGCGCCGCCACATTGGCCAGCATTTCCTTGTGCGTGACAGGGTAAGGCTGCTCGCCTCGAACGGCCATCGCGAAAGCCTCTAAATTGGCAAGTACCGTGGGCGATTGGTCTGCAAAGCTTGTCACGGGTTCTTGGCCTTGCATGACACGCTTGATATCCCACCCAGCAGGATTTTCGGGGTGTCTACGATCACGAATTTCAAACCAGCCCTTTGACCCATAGACCGCGAAGCGTCCTTCAAAGGGTGTCGCCAAAATGGCACTTATCAACGCGTTGGCACCACCCGGGAAAGCCAGCATGATGCCGAGCGTGTCACCATTTTCAAAATATGAACCCCTCGTAGCCAACCGGGCCCAAACTGACTCAGCAGGGCCTAAAACAGCAATGGCAAGGTCAACCAAATGGATGCCAGTTGCGGTTAGAGGCCCCACGGGCGCAAGTTTGTTGGATAGACGCCAATTGTCTTTGGGTAGCGCAAAGAATTTGTCTTGGCTAAAGTTGGCCTCGATTTGCAAAATGGTGCCAAATAAACCCGCTTTAATTTCTTCACGTAGCGCAATAACGGATGGCTCGAATCTGCGTTCATGGCCAATCCCCAAAACCCGCTTGTGCTGTTCGCAGGTTTGAATGGCGCGTTGCGCATCGCTGGAGGTCAAGCACAGTGGTTTTTCGCAAAACACGTGTTTGCCCGCCTTTGCTGCCAACACAATTTGGTCTGCATGGAACAGATGCGGCGTGCAGAGAATCACCGCTTCTAGAGGTGAGATTTTTAGTAAATCATCAAAATTTGATAAAACTTCAATACCTTTTAAAAGCGGATCAGACACCATGTCTTGGCGCAAACCATCGTCAACCTCCGTGACCGCTACGAGTTCTATAAATTGAGACGATGCAATTTGTTTCGCAATAATCTTTCCCCACCAGCCATATCCCACCAGACCAACTTTCACTGGTGTAGGAGTTGTGGATATTTCGTTCAAAGAACTCATAGATAGCCTCTTTTAAATTGCTAAGCTGTTATTGGCAAAAAAATATACCCCAAAAAAAAGTACTTTTTACTGACCACCTTCACTCCACATGGCCTGACTTAATGAAAACCCCATTGCTTTACAGATAGATTTCAGTGATCCTACACACAATTTTTTATGTCCCCTGACTATCATGGGCGCGTAAATTTTAAGGAGAAAAAATGGGCCTTCGCTTTCTTGAACACTTACTTATATTGACTGACGATCCTGAAGGAACCCGAGATTGGTTTTGTACCAACTTGGGCTTTCGCAATGGTTATCACCCCGAATTTGGATTCCCCGTTTACTGGCTCTATATCGGTGAACAAGATGTCATCCATATTGGAAAAGCCCGTCATTCTGAGCACCAAGATACTTATTTAAAAACGCCATCAGACAAATCCGGCACGGATTATTCGGCGGCCGGCGCTCTGGGCTCTGGTCGAATTGACCACCTATGCCTTAATTGCGATGGGATGGAGGAGTTCGTAGAACGGCTCACGAAAAACGGCGTTGAATTTAGCGAGAGAAAAGCCCACAACTCCAACCTTTACCAACTTTTTATGCGCGAGCCTATCAATGGCATCAAAGTCGAACTCAATTTTTCTTGGGAAGAAGCTGCACGTATGGGGCGGGTACCAGCATGGACAGATAGCGGCGCCAATGAAAAATCCGCCTCTGAAGTCATGATTTCTAAAGAAACGCCAATCAACGTATCAACATTCAATTAGAGAAAAAATATGAAAGCTGTTCGCATCCATTCCACTGGAGGGCCTGAAGTCCTCAAGATAGAAAATCTCGATCTACCAGAACCTGCGGCTGGAGAAGTTCGTATTCGTCACACCGCAATAGGTTTCAACTTTCAAGACATCTATACCCGCTCAGGTCAATATGCAGCCCCACTTCCAACTGGGCTTGGAACAGAAGCCGTTGGCATTGTTGAAAGCATAGGTGCGGAAGTAAAAGACTTCAAAGTCGGTGACCGCGTTTGCTATGCAAGCGGTCCTGTACTAGCAGCATGTGCTACCCACCGCAATTATCCCGCGGCCCGACTACTGCATGCACCTGCACATATGCAAGATGAACAAATTGCTGCATCCCTTCTCAAAGGAATGACAGTTGAATACCTTATGCATCGATGCTATCCCGTTCAAAAAGGTCAATACGTACTCATGCATGCAGCGGCAGGCGGGGTTGGCTTATTGGCAGGCCAATGGGGCAAGCAACTAGGTGCACACATGATCGGAGTTGCAGCAGGGCCAGACAAAGTCAAACTCGCGCTAGCCAATGGTTATGAACATTGTTTAGACCGGTTGAAAGACGATATCCCTGCCCGTGTCAAAGAAATTACCAAAGGCGCTGGTGTACCCGTTGTGTATGACTCGGTAGGAAAAAATTCATTTGATCAATCTCTCAATAGTTTGGCGCCAAGAGGTTATTTCGTTTCATTTGGAACGACCACTGGAGCACCCCCACCCATTCCAGCCAGCACATTACAAAAAATGGGTTCTTTGTATTTCACACGTCCCACCTTGGTCACTTACACAGCATCCACTGAGGAACTGAGGCATTCAGCCCAAGCAGTATTTGATATGTTTGCAAAAGGCGCTTTGAAAATCACTATCAACCAACGCTACGCATTGCAAGATATCGCCAAAGCCCATGCTGAACTTGAGTCTGGGAAAACCAGCGGCTCGAGCGTCATCATTCCATAATTTTTAACCCGCGTTTATTTACTAGGAGACAAACATGATTTTCAAGAAATTCAAAGTCACACTGATGGCTGCAGTCCTATCTACTTTTGGTGTAACGGCTGCTCAAGCAGAAAATATCAAGCTTCGCATTGCATCTGGGCACCCCAATGCAAACACTTATGTCAATTTGATGCAAAACTTCTTTGTTCCAGAGGTGACTAAACGCGTAGCGGAAAAAACCCAACACAAAGTGGAGTTTGTAGAAGGCTATGGCGGCTCCATGGTGAAAGTTGCTGATACCTTAGAAGGGGTCCAATCAGGCATCATCGATATCGGTGGATATTGCTTTTGCTTTGAGCCATCAAACCTTCCGCTCCACGCTTTTCAGGTGATGTTGCCCTTTGGCACTATGAGCCCTGAAAAAAGTGTCAAGCTGGCTCGCACTGTCTACAACAAAGTGCCATATATGTCTCAAGTTTTTGAAGATAAGTTCAACCAGAAGTTACTCTCCCTGATTGCTGACAACGGTTATAACCTTGGCACCACATTCGAGTGGAACAATGTTGGCGACCTTAAAGGCAAAAAAATAGCAGGGGCAGGTCTTAACTTGAAATGGCTCGAATATGCTGGTGCCGTTCCAGTCCAATCCTCATTGCCTGAGGCTTATACCTCGATGCAAACAGGCGTGTATTTTGGCTGGATCATGTTTCCCTCTGGCTGGGTTAACTTCAAACTTAATGAAGTAGCCAAAAATTACACGGAAGTAGGTTTTGGTTCTATTTCTTGGCACGGTTTGACAATCAACAAAAATAGATTTAACCGTTTGCCCAAAGAAGTCCAAGACATTATTTTGGAAGTTGGCAAAGAGTATGAAGCAAAAACAGGCTCAATCAACGAGGAAAACTATCCCAAACAACTTGTCCAACTTAAAAGTCTCGGCGTAAATGTGAAGTCTGTTCCTGATAGTGTTCGCACCGAATGGGCTAACTCTTTAAAAGATTGGCCTCAAATTCAAGCACAAGACTTAGATAAGCAAGGATTGCCTGCCACGCTAGTTTTAAAAACAGCTCTCGAAGAAGCTGAAAAAATTGGTCACAAATGGCCAGTCCGTTACAACATTAAATAACTAATTACTACGCTTCCACTGAATAGGCTGATATGCAAAATATCCTGAAATTTAATGAACGACTCACCAAAATACTTCTTGTGGTCGCTGCGATTCTTGCTTTTTTGCTTTGCTTTTTAGTAGTCGCTGATGTCATTGGACGCGTAGTCTTTAATAGCCCAGTCAAAGGCACAACTGAAATTGTGTCTTTGTCTATTGTGATAATTTGCTATTTGCAAGCAGGATTTGCAATCCGATCAGGTGGAATGCTGCATGTAGACATGTTTGTTAGCAAAGCTGGTCCAAGAGGCCAAAGCGTGATGTCTGCAATTGCTGCCCTTGCAGGTTTGGCTTTCTTTTCATTTGTCTGCTTTGGAAGTTTTGAAGGTGCTACTCACGCGTGGGCATCTAATGAATTCGAAGGAGAGGGGGCGCTTCGCGTTCCTGTGTGGCCTGCTCGATTTGTTCTCGTTTTGGGCACCATGCTTGCTTCCTTTAGCTACGCACTCATGTTTGTCGTTGAAGCTAGTCGTGCCATTCGTGGCGAGGCGCCCTCTTATACCTCTGCTACGCATTAAAGGACTTCTATGTACGACGCAACTGACATGATGCTGTTAGTCGGCACCCTGCTGACCTTGGTATTTTCAGGAATTCATATTGCTGTAGCACTTGGATTGGCAAGTATGCTGGGCATTTACTTGCTCACGCAAGATTTTTCGACCATGCTGAGTTTTGTTTCCAATACCAGCTACGAGGCCTTGCGTGATTATGTTTTTGCTGTCATCCCGCTTTTCATGTTGATGGGTGAATTCTTAGCCAAATGTGGCGCTGCTAGTGATTTATTCACCTTAATTAATCGATCTACACAAAGAATTCCTGGGCGTTTAGGCGTAGCCACTGTATTGGCTAACGCAGTATTTGCTTTCGTGACTGGGGTATCCATTGCTGCAGCAGCAGCTTTTTCAAAAATCGCCTACCCCGAAATGCGTCGCTACGGTTACGAAAGGCAATTCTCCCTAGGATGTATTGCCGGAAGCGCATGTTTAGGAATGCTCATTCCGCCCTCAGTGTTGATGATTGTCTGGGGAGTCCTCACAGAATTAGCCATCGGTAAATTATTCATTGCAGGCATCATTCCAGGTTTCATTGTTGTAACGCTATACATCATCTACATCATTTGGGTTGCTAAAACGCAACCGCATAGAGTAGGGGAAGGTGACAACTTGCCACCTGCACAAAAAGCAGCGCGTGATTTACAAGCTCAGCAACCCGAGCAAGATTTGAGCACTATCTTATGGAGCACTTTAGGGATCATCGTCCTTGTCGTTCTGGTGCTAGGGGGCATTTGGCTTGGGGCTTTCACTCCAACCGAGGGAGCTGGTGTTGGAGCAACGTTAGCTTTGATACTTGCCCTCATGCGTGGTATGCGTATGAAGGAAATGCTTGAGGCAGTTATCTCTGTGGGTAGAACATCAGCGCCTTTGTTACTACTTCTTGTCACTGCCCAGTTGTACTCTCGCGTGCTATCCATGACTGGAGTCACTGGCGCTGCCAAAGAATTCTTCTTAGCTTCTGGCTTGTCACCCTACGCCATATTGGCTTTGATGATTTTGGTGTGGTTTGTTTTAGGCGCCTTGATTGATTCCATATCCATCATCTTATTAACAGTACCTGTTTTTGCACCTATTGCAGTTGCACTTGGTTTTGATCCTATTGCATTTGCCATCATTGGAATTTTGGCGATTGAAACAGGATTACTAACCCCTCCTTTTGGGATATTGGTATTCACTGTCAAAGCTGCCATAACGGATGAAAAAGATCTTAAAAATGGTGAGATTTTCCGTGGTAGCGTTCCTTACTGGGTGGCACTCCTGAGTGCCATTCTCTTCATTATTGCTTTCCCACAAGTAGCCACTTGGCTACCTAATCTCGGAAATGCTGTTGCGGTTTCTTAACCCAACAAAGATATTCGTAACAATCGCCAAATAAAGGGGCTATATGAAACGCCGTAATTTTCTTCCCCTTGCGGCT
>Ga0214921_10003797_pt1 | contig 22817 bp, 34 predicted proteins | sample LL1505_MetaG_FD_177992 | JGI IMG/M metagenome (GOLD analysis project Ga0214921, IMG submission 177992) | Freshwater microbial communities from Lake Lanier, Atlanta, Georgia, United States - LL-1505 | ecosystem: Environmental > Aquatic > Freshwater > Lake | place: USA: Georgia | collected... | reverse complement strand
TTCCCGGCAAGCTTATAATTAAAGAATACCCGACCAAGACAGTATCAACGGAAACGTTGAGAAACCACCTTAAGAAACTTGAACAAAGAGATTTTAAGGTGGATATGGTCGTCGTTGATTATGGTGACTTGTTAAAACCAGTAACAGCCCAGAGAGAGAAGCGAAATGAACTTGAAGGCATCTATGAAGAATTGCGCGGAATTGCTGCTGAACTCAAGTGTCCTCTCTGGACAGCATCACAAACAAACCGTTCAGGTCTGAACGCAGAAGTAGTTACTATGGAAAGTATTAGTGAAGCTTTTAATAAGTGTTTCGTTGCTGACTTTATTTTCAGCCTTTCCAGAACTGCAACTCATAAACAGAATAATACCGGTCGTATTTTTATAGCAAAGAATAGAAATGGACCAGATGGAGTTGTTTTACCGATATTCATGGATACATCAAATGTTGCAATCAAAGTGATGGAACCAACAAATGAAACTGTTGATGAAATCAATAAAAACGCTGCTGCTGATCAAGCCAAGAAACTAAAAGAAAAGTATGCCATACATAGAAAAGAAAAGAAAGAACTAAAGGGAGAATGATTATGGACAAAGCAAGCAAAATATTATCAGATGTAACAGTATTTTCACGATATGCAAAGTTTGATGAGAAACTTGGTCGTCGTGAGAATTGGGTTGAACTTGTTGATCGCAACAAAGCAATGCATATTGCTAAATTCCCTGATCTAAAGGATCAGATTGAAGAAGCGTATAAGTTTGTTTATGATAAAAAAGTTCTTCCATCAATGCGTTCAATGCAATTCGGTGGAAAAGCGATTGAAGTAAACAACTCACGTATTTATAACTGTTCTTTCCAACATATTGATAGTGTTCATAGTTTTAGTGAAACTATGTTCCTATTGCTTGCCGGTTGTGGTGTAGGTTATTCAGTACAGAAAAAGCATATTGAAAAACTTCCTCCAGTAACAAAACCATCAAAAGGTGAAAAGAAATTCCTTGTTGGCGATAGTATTGAAGGTTGGGCTGATGCTGTAAAAGTATTGATGAAATCATACATGCAGCCAAATTCACCAAAGATTCGTTTTGATTATTCATCAATTCGTGCCAAAGGAACACCAATCAAAACTGGTGGTGGTAAAGCTCCAGGTCCAGAACCATTAAAGCGTTCATTAGATAATGTACGTGGTATTCTTGATAGTGTAGAAAGTGGAGAACAGTTACGTTCAGTCCAGATTCATGACATTCTTTGTCATTTAGCTGATGCTGTCCTTGCAGGTGGTATTCGTCGTTCAGCAATGATTTCACTATTTGATATTGATGATGAAGCAATGCTTACATGCAAGAGTAACTTTAAAGTATCAAGTTATGAACCCGTTACGCTCACAAAGCGCGATCAATTTGGTAATGAAGTTAAGCTTGAAGTCCGTACAGTAGATGAGGCTACAAACACCACTTATAAACGCCTTAAAATAGCCTACAATGACCCAGCTTATGGTATTCGCACAGTTGAGGCTGATGTTGGCGAACATGATATTCCATTCTTTTTAGATAACGGTATTGTTCCATGGTTTTATGTTCAAGAACAGCGTGGTCGTGCCAATAATAGTGTTGTTATCGTCCGTCACAAGATGAGAAACAAGAAAGACTTTGAACGTATTCTTAAAATCACAGAAGAAAGCAAAGCTGGTGAGCCAGGTATTTTCTGGACAAATAATCCAGATTGGGGTACAAATCCATGTGGTGAAATTGGTTTGAGAACAAACCAATTCTGTAATCTTTGTGAAATCAATGCTTCAGACATTACAGATCAAAAAGATTATGAAGATCGTGTAAAAGCTGCAGCGTTCATTGGAACACTACAAGCTTCTTATACTGATTTCCATTATCTTCGTGATGTTTGGCGTAAAACAACAGAAAAAGAAGCTCTACTTGGTATTGGTATGACCGGTATTGCAAGTGGAAAAGTATTAGCACTTGATATGGCTGCAGCAGCAGAAGCGGCAACAAAAGAAAACGAAAGAGTTGCTAAACTTGTTGGTGTAAATAAAGCAGCCCGTGTTACAACTGTAAAACCAAGTGGTACAACTTCTTGTGTTCTAGGTTGTTCATCAGGTATTCATGCATGGCATAATGAGTTCTATTTACGCCGTATGCGCCTTCTAAAGACAGAAACAATGTATGGTTATCTCAAAATGTTCCACCCAGAACTTCTTGAAGACGATGTATTCAATAAGAACAATGGAATTCTTGTATTACCACAGCGAGCACCAGAAGGAGCTATTACAAGAAAAGAAAGTGCTCTTGAACAGCTTGAACGTATGAAAAAAGTATATCTTGATTGGATTCAAGGTGGTCATCGTCGTGGAGACAATACACACAATGTTTCTATTACTGTTTCTGTTCGTGACGGTGAGTGGGGAGAAGTTACTGACTGGATGTGGAAAAATAAAGACAGTTATGCTGCTATTTCACTTCTACCTTTATCTAACCACACTTATCATCAGGCCCCATTCCAGGATATAGGTGAAGCTGAATATAAACAAAGAATGGATCAATTAGTAGATGTTGATATAGATATGGTAAGAGAAGATCAGGATTATACCAATTTGTCTGGCGAGGTTGCTTGTAGCAATGGAGCTTGTGAAATCAGATAAAATCCTCAAATAACGTTTATCCATTTTAGTACCGCCTTTTGAAGATAGGAGACTATTTAAATTAGGGGTACTAAAATGGGTAAATTTTCAAGATATGATAAAAAATATGAAATAGGACATTTATTTGGAAATTGGAAATTATTAGATAATATTTGTAAAAGAGTTCAAACTCCAAGTTCAAATACAAAAGACAGACATAGATTAAAATATCTCTGTGTTTGTATTTTATGCGAGCAAGAAAAGTTAGTTGATTGTTACCAATTAGAAAATGGAATAACTAAAAAATGTTTTAAGTGTTCTATGAAGAATACTGATAAAGATAAAAATTCTAATTGGAAGGGTTTTGGAGAAATTAGTTCAAGCTATTTTACACACATAAAAACAGGCGCAAGATTGAGAAATATTGATTTTAAAATTACAATTGAAGATTGTGATAATAAATGGAAAGAACAAAAAGGAATTTGTGCTTTAACCGGAACATCTATGACTATAGAAAAAGCCTCTATTGATAGAATTGACAGTAAAAAAGCATATTGTAAAGAAAATATCCAGTGGATTTTAAAAGATTTAAATATAATGAAAAACAAGTTTGATGAAGAATATTTTATACAAATGTGTAAGTTAGTAACGGAATATAATATTAAAAAGGTTGAAAAACATGCCTGCTTGAATGGCACTTGACGCCGGCTGAAAACCTGTTAGACTTGGAAGCGTCCCGATCATGGGGCGCTTTCCTTTAGGAGATAAAATGACGGATCTAAAGAGTTTGGAACAGCAAGATAAAAAGCTTACCCGTGAAGAACATATTGTTAATTATTTGAAAGCACTCAATACAATTGAGCAGGCTATTGAGCCATATCGCGAACATAAGCTTGCCCTAAAGAAACACTATGCTGAAAATAGTTTTCTCACCCGCGAAGATCAGAGCAAGCTTCTTCGTGCTTATCGTATGGCCCAGAAGGGTGAAGAACTTGAAGATTTTGAAGAGTTTATTAACGTCATCAAGACAAAACTCAAAGTAGGAGTATGAAATGAAGCTTGAAGCAAGAAATAAGCGTCTTGTTTTAGATTTAGTAAAGCAAGAAAAAGAAGAAGCCAATACTGAATTCGTTTTAGTTTCAAAGAAGGCAATGAGGCCAGATAATAATGTTTACCGAGTTGTTGATCGCTCTGATGATTGCACAGTATCCGTCCACATTGGAGCACTTGTTGTTGTTGAAGGAAACATGGTTGAGGAAACCAAAGTTGGAGATAGCACCTTCTTGACTTGTAAAGAAAATTTTGTTATTGGACTTCTAAAGGATTGATATATGGGAATGTATGATGAACTAACTTGCGAATATATTCTTCCTGAGAAATATAAAAAGTATCAGAATAGTATATTTCAAACCAAAAGTTTGCTGAATTGTCTTGACAAATATGTCATTACAAAAGATGGCGAGTTAGTTCATCATTCATTTAATTGGGAAGTTTGTCCAGAAGAAGAACGACCATATTATGGTAAACCAGAATGGGATAGATTTAGTTGGGTTGGTTCATTGAGAAATATTGGTAATGAACCACAAAAACTTAATCATACCGGTGAAGTAAGATTCTATGAATGGGATCTTGATGAAGATATCTGGATTGAATTTGTAGCCTTTTTTTCAAAAGGAAAATTACTTCATCTTGAAGTAGAGGAAAAGGAATCATGAAGCAAGAACTTGAAGAACAACTTTATAATAAGTATCCAAAACTGTTTAAACAACGCAAACTTCCCATGACACAGACAGCCATGTGTTTTGGATTGGAATGTGGTTCTGGTTGGTTTGATATTGTTGACAGAATGTGTAGCCTTATTCAAGGTCACATTGATCAAAGTCGCAGTTCTGCTTTTTATGCAAAAGAATATAATCGTGTTCTAAGACAAGCCATTAATGGAAATGATAGAAATCTACGTTTTCGTTACAAGAAATTTGGTCATAAAGACGAAGTTATTGAAGAATATGTAAAAAGAGATATTGAAAATAAACCTTTTCGTCAACCATTTCGTGAAGTTGCACCACAAGTTGAATTTACACAAATTAAAGAAAAATTTGGTACTCTAAGAGCATATATTACTGGTGGAGACGAATATTGTCATGGCATTATTTCTATGGCCGTAAGTATGAGTGCTATAACTTGTGAAGAATGTGGTATGCCGGGTAAACAAAGAGGTGGCGGTTGGATAATGACTCTTTGTGATAATTGTGAAGAAGCAAGAAAAACAAGGAAATTTAAATGAACAACAAACTTAAAATTAATATTACTGCAAATACAAATGGTGTTGGCCTTTGGTCAAATCACAAAGCATCAGTAGATGTCAAAGAATTGCAACTTCATTACCTATCAAGGCATCCGGAAAAGAAAGAAGTTTATAGGGGTGAACTGCGTGCATTTTTCTCAATTAAAACTTGGGACACTTATAAGCATGGCCTTATCTATACCGATAAGGGTTGGATCAAGGAATTTCGTCAAAATTTAATCAAGAATGGTTTTTCTAAAAAAGCTGCAAAAGCTGTTGATTACAGCGAACAGGGTATGCAGGGTGATAACTATGTTAGTTTAGATGCTGGACCTGACTTTATTAAAGAATTTGCTATTTTGAAAACTTTTGGAGAAGTTGAGGAATATTGATGTTCAAAATTCTTGATATTAAGAAGAATAAAAAGAAGAATAACGATTACTTCCTTATTGAAGTAATTTTCTCACATTCTGGTGAGCATGGAAAAGATTTCAATTTTGGTTTTCTTGATAAGTATTTTAAAGCAGTTGCTATGATTGATCGTCAAAAATACGAGGATCATTATAACAACTTACCAGCAGACGATATGTACTTTGAAGACATTCCAGGTACAGAATTCTCAACTGTTAAATTTAAAACCGAAAGTCCATATGACCTTGGTTATTGCAAAACCTTAGATTGTATCGGCGGCGATAGTATTCAGAAACTTGAAGATGGAACTTTTAAGTATTCTCAATATATTTCTTCTAACTATATTACAGAAGGCGCTGCAAAACAACTGAAAGAGATGAAAGAGCATCAAGAACGCGGGTTTTGCCGTTATGGTGATTATCCAGATCAAATTGGTGCTTTCCGTAGTGGAGATCCATTCCACGATTTTATCGGTATTTTAGAAACTCTTGACCGTTTTTGGGATTAATATATATTTATATATGTGATAGAAGCTTTATACACATATATCTTATTATCAAGTTTAGTAATCAGCTTACCAATATGGTTCATTGGAATATGTATTGTTTTTCTGGTTGATGTATTGAATAAAAAGAAGTAATCATGCAATTAACTCAACACTTCTCATTAGAAGAGATGATTAAATCTCAAACTGGTTCCCGAAAAGGTATTGATAATACACCGGGACAAAAAGAAATAGAAAACCTAAAACAGCTTTGTGAAAATGTTTTAGAGAAGATAAGAATCCATTTTGGAAGACCACTGAATGTTAATAGTGGCTATCGTGGTCCAGCTTTAAATAAAGCTATTGGTGGAGCAAAAAACAGCCAGCATATGACCGGTCAAGCAGCAGATATTGAAATTGCTGGAATGGATAATAAAATTTTGTTTTGCTGGATTAAAGACAATATGGAATTTGACCAGTTGATTTTAGAATACTATAAAGAAGGTATTTCTGATAGTGGTTGGGTTCATGTTTCTTGGAATTCGCAGGGTAATAGAAAACAAGTATTAAGGATTGATTAACAAATCTGTCTGTATCATATAAACCTACCTGTAAAGGTAGGTTTCTTTTTTGAGAAAATTAATATTATTACTGTTTTTAACCATATTTATAAAAAACGATTCATTAGAGGTTTTAAATATGGCTGAAAAAATAACAAAAGTTTCAATGGAAGCATTAGAACTTATAAAGAAGTTTGAAGGTTTCTGTGCTCAACCATATCTTTGTCCTGCAAATGTTCCAACAATTGGTTATGGCGCAACATTTTACGAAGACGGAACAAAAGTAAAAGCAACAGACCCAGCAATAAGCGAAGAAAGAGCAACTCAACTTCTTCAAAGTGTATTAAAAATATTTGAAAAGTACGTAGATTCATATGTAAGAGATGATATAACACAACATCAGTTTGATGCTCTTGTATGCTTTGCTTATAATGTTGGTGTAGGCTCTTTAAAATCCTCTACCTTACTTAAACTGGTGAATACCAATCCAAGTGACCCACTAATCAAGAACGAGTTCCTAAAGTGGAATAAAGCTGCTGGAAAAGTATTAAAAGGTTTAACAACTCGCAGACAAGCAGAAGCTGAACTGTATTTTAAAAACTAGTTATCGCTGGTAGGTATTTTTATGAAATTTGAAAGAAAAATCAATATCGGTATTACAGTTTTAGCTGATAAGCCAAATGATTCCTTATTTACTAATGGTATTCGTCAAAACGTCATTACTCTAAGAGATGTTTATGAAAAATGTCGTAATGTTGGAAACGCATATATAATCAATACAGCAGCAGAAAAGATTCCATTAGACACAACAGGTCCATGGAAAGATTACGTCAAGCATATGATAAGTCTTGATGAGGCAAAAGAAAAGTGTGATCTTATTGTTGTAGGTCAAGGTTCAATGCATCGTGATCGTTATCGTGAATTTAAGAAGCTTGGAAAGAAAATTGTTAAACAAATCATGGGTGCTGAATTATCAGTATTCAATGAAACTGTGTTATTTAAACCAAATGAAGAAGCAAGAAACATTTATTTGAGAAATTCAGAAACAGTTAGTGCTGTTTGGTTATCTCCTCACTTCTTTGATAGAGATAGATATTTGTTTGAAGCACAGTATGGTTGTCCTACTTATATTGGTCCATATATTTGGGATCCAAGATTTATTGAGGAACATGTTAAATTACTTAATGCCTCAAATCCAAAAGAATTTCCAGGAAAATATACACCATCTGGTTTAAAACAAAAGCGCATCTCAACAATGGAACCAAATATCAATATGGTTAAAACCAGTTTAGTTCCTATTATAACCACAGAACTTTTCTATAGAAAACATCCAGATCTTCTAGAAAGATTAAATGTATTTTGTGGAGAAAAGATAAAAACAAAACCAGATATGGTAACATTCGTAAAAGAACTTGATAGCTATCTTGCTAAAAAAATGTTCTTTGAAGCAAGATACCCAATGACCTGGACCTTACAAAAGCATACAGACATTGTTTTAAGTCACCAAAATCAATGTGAATTAAATTATGTTTATTTAGATGCTTCATGGCTAGGTTATCCGGTTATTCACAACAGTCCATTTATGAAAGAACTTGGTTGGTATTATCATGAAAATGATGTTCCAAAAGCCGTAGAACATTTAGCTTATGTTGCTGAAAATTTTGATGATAATGAATACGTGAATGACGAATATCTTAAAAAATCACGTGAGTTTTCATATCGCTATATGATAAATAATCCGGAAAATGTTCGTGGTTATGAAAGATTAATAGAATTAGCTATGGATAGCAAAATATAAGGAGTTTATATATGGGTAAAGGCCAAGAAAAAAGTAATAAGAATAATAAACAAAAATTAACAACAAAAGAAAAAGCAGAAAAGAAAAAGGCCAAAAAAGAAGGTAAGAAGTAATTATATTATAATTTAGGAGTTTTAAAATATGTTTTTTTATAGAGAGTTACCACCGTCAAATGTTCCTCCAAATGTATCAGATTTAAGATTTTGGTTTGATGGAAAAAATATTGATGGTTCAAGCAATTCAACTTTAACAGATGGTCAACCAAACAATTTAGAAACAGTAGCAAATTTAGGTTCTGCTGGTGGTTCATGGGTAAGTTCAGATAATGTTGGTGGAAATTATCGTCCATTATATCGTGCTTCTACACCATCTATTCAAATAGGAACAGTTGGTGGTTTCAACAGATCACTTGGCTTGTTAAGTTTTGATCAGCCAAACTCATGTCCATCTTACAATTTTACTAACTCTGAAATCAGCGGCTTTATCGTGTTCAGCCTACATACCAGCATAACAAATAATGGATTGTTGTGGATGAGTATTGATCCGGCAGCGAATTACTGGAATACTGGCATGAATGCAAATAGTGCTACAAAATTTAATATGGATATTAGATCTACTCCAGTTTCATTTGATTTTGCTGCTTCTACTGGAGTTAGATACTGTTTAAGCTGGAAACGAACTGCATCTGGTCATGAATTTAGAATCAAGAGCAGTACTCTTATAACGCAAAGTGATTCATCTGGTCCCGTTGGTGCAGTAGGACCATGGAATTTAGTTTTAGGTGCTCGTACAGCAAACGGCACACCACAGAATGCCTATGTTGAATCATTTGGAGTATATGAAGGTAACATAGATATGTCGCAAGTAGAAACTTGGGTTGAGAACTACTATGGCACATTAGGATAAAACCATCCACTCTGTTTGCTCGCTTGCGTGATCCGTGGTATGCTTCCGAAGCGCCACGGATTTCGCTTTTAAGGAGATATTTATTATGAATGAAAGTAATACACATAGTAGAAAAATCAACAGGTAATATACACACTAAAATATCTTCTTTAGAAGAATTGTACAATTTTTTTACTTTAGAAGTATTTGGAGAGGCTTACCAAAGAAGAACAGCAGTAGAATCTCTATTGACTTCTCACAATAATGCTGGTAATAGTATTGACAGAAATTGGCAAGCAAAGTTGGTTGAAGAACCAATAAAACGAAAGAGGAAGAAATGAAGAAGTGTCGCCGCTGTAAAAAAGAAAAAGAACTAGAAGATTTTTATTCAAGAGGCGACAGCAAGAATCATAAACGTTCTATATGTATAGAATGTTATAATGAAACAGCCAGACAAACTTATAAATCAAGAGAAAGCGAAGAATTTAAAAAATATCATAGTGATAAAACAGCAAAATGGCGCAATAATAATATAGAAAAAGCCATTCTATCAAGAGCAAGAAGTCGTGCTAAAAATTCAAATTTAGAATTCAATTTAACTATTGAAGACATAAAAATACCAGAAATATGTCCAGTTCTTGGAATTGTTCTGGAAAAATCCTGTGGAATTGCTGCTGACAATTCGCCTTCTATTGATAGAATCGATTCTAAAAAGGGATATACAAAAGATAATGTCGTTTGTATTTCATACAAAGCAAATAGAATAAAAAATGACGCTTCCTTACAAGAGATAGAAAAATTATATACTTGGATGAAAAAGCTTGTGAATAAAATGGAGAACAATCATGAAAAGCATTGAACTGTATGGTGATAGTATTGGTAAAGTAGAATTAGTTGATAGTGTTGGAAATGATCTAACGATTGTCAATAGTGCGCGTGTAAGCTTTGGCCTTCATCAAGAAGAACTTAATGATAAAGATAGGAAACTGATTCGTTATCTTATTAAACACAAACATACATCAACGCTAGAACATTGTTTTGTAACCTTTCGTGTAAAGGTTCCATTATTTATTCGTTCACAGCATCACCGCCATCGCACTTGGTCATATAACGAAATTTCTCGTCGCTATACTGCTGAAAAAATGGAATTTTATCAACCAAACCAATTTCGTACACAACACAAAAACAATCGTCAAGCAAGTAACGAAAATGAACTAATTAATCCAGTTATTGACGGTAAAGATGCTAATCAGCTCATTTCAGAACATCACCAACAAAGTCTAGAGATCTATAATAAATTAATGGAATCTGGAGTTTGTCGTGAGCAAGCAAGAGGAGTATTGCCACAAAATCTTTATACGGAATACTATGCTTCAGCAAATTTGAATAATATTCTCAAGTTTATTGAATTACGTTCTCACGAAGGAGCACAATGGGAAATAGTTCAAGTTGCTAATGCTATGTTAAAAATAATTCAGCAACTTTTTCCAGAGACTATGGGTGCTTATAATGAAGTAAGAAAGTCGTGATATGGAAATATTAGGTTGGATTGGTGGTGTATGTCTAGCTATTTGTGCTTTTCCACAAGCTATTAAAGTGTTTAAAGAAAAAAATGCAGATGGAACAAGTCACGCTATGTTGTGGCTATGGATGTTTGGAGAAGTTTTTACATTGACATATGTCGTATTTGAAAAGTTTTCTTACCCATTATTAATAAACTATTCTCTAAACATTATTTTTGTTTCCGTGATATTCTATTACAAATATCTCTATGGAAAAACTAGAAAAACTAAATTATAGCACCATAATTCTTGGTGGAACTCTAGAAGCGCTTATACACAGTTATGTTGAGGGAATACCACTAATAATGGTAAACCCTCAACTTCCTTTTTATCGTGACGCTGATCCAACTGGGCTAAATAAGAATTTGGCATGGAGAAGATTGAGTTATTATCTTTCATATGCTGGTTTAAATCCACTTGCCGATAAAGCATCAACATGTAGATTTGACGAAGACAATATTTTAACCGTGTTTGGTAAAACAGCATATAAGATTCAGATTAAATACAACAATATCATTCGTTATGATGAAATCAAACCAACTGAAAAATTAAGAGTTCTTGATACTATAAAAGTAGAAAATATACAAGCACAAGATATAGAAGTTATAAATAAAATCAATACAGGCGAAGAGTTTATAACTGAGTTTTATACGATGATAGATAATAAAATATCACAATTGATTGCAGTTTCTCATCTTACACAAGCACAATTAAAAGAAGAGAATTATAGTGAAGTTTATGCAAGGTTGAAAGCTACAGAAGTATTAAAAAATCATGGTGTTGTAGGTAGATTTGAACCCCTATCAAATGGTTCTGGTAGAACACACAAAATTAAAACTTCAATTCTCAAAAGAGAAATTTTATTAGATACAAAACTATCAGAAGATAAGATGTTGATGGAACGAAAAGAAACAAAAGATATAAACTTAAAGAAAATAACCGAAATGTTAGGAAATCCCTATGCTCTCTGATATAGAAGATGGAAAGAAAGATATAACTAAGTTTCACCTTGCAGGTATAATTCCAGTTGCAGGTGAAAAACTTGATTTTGATATGCCTTGGCATGATTGTATGATGCCAGTAGGTTATAAATTAACAGCAATAGAACACGCTATAATGCAATGTACTTATGCAGGGTGTGAAACCATATGGATTGTTGCACATCGTGAAATGCACCCTATTTTAAGAGACCGTATAGGCGATCATATATATGAATATGGTTCTTACAAACAAACTCTTTTTGCGGAAAAGAACATAGACGAACAAAGACGAGATACTTCAATATATTATGTTCCTATTCATCCAAAAGATCGTGACAAAAGAGATTGTTTGGCATGGAGTGTTGTCTATGGTTCATTAAGAGCGTTTCATATTTCCAAGATGATAAGTTCATGGGTTGTGCCCGATAAATATTTTGTTTCATTTCCATATGGATTGGTATCGCTAGACTCAGTATATCAAAATAGAAGTTTGATAAGTTCTCCAAAGAATTTTTATATGGAGCACGAGGGAAAAACTGTAAGAGATGGTGAATATTTACCATTTACTTTTGATAAAGAAGATTTTAAGAAGTTTCGCAGAGTGATCCGAGAAGGTACTGGAAAATATAGAAATGTTGTCTTTGATAAAGAAACAAACCGTAGAATTGAAGCAGAAAGAATACCAACTGATGAACAATACAGTGCCCGTTGGTTCTCGCTTGACAAGGTGTTCGGGTGTGCTACACTTGAGGGCAACAATGTGGGCCAAACTGCATGGTATTCCCGTGTGGATTCGTGGAAAACTTACTTAGAACATATGAATTCACCAAACGCAAAAGCAATATATAAACCAAAATTTTTTAAATATCACGAATGGAGTCCGGTTGGTGTAGATAAAGAAGATTTGTAAGATAATTACTTTTGGAGGAATTATGGAAATGGCTTTAACCGAAGAAAAGAAACTTATGGCTCGTTCTCCTAAAATGGAGGATGAACTTGATTTTGAAAAAATTAGAGAAAAAGCAAAGAAAGCCCGCCAAGCACTAATCGTCGCAGAAAAGCCAATTACTCCTGGCGAATTAAAAAGTATTCCTATCTATATCAACGATATTTCAAGATATATTGACAAATATGCATCACAAGGCAAAGATGAATTTGATTATGATTGCAGTAAATTGAGTAAAGCATGTTTTATAGAGCTTGCAACTCAGTTTAAACAAAAATATCCAATGTTTTTCTTGGTAATGAATTCAAAAACACAAATGTTGAAAATCAATTGGTCCGGCAAACTTGAAGTATGAAATTCACCATTGGTGATATGTTTGTGGAAGTAAAATCTACAGAAAATATCTTTTGGATCTTCGTAAAAAAAGATAGCCAAGGTATTCATCTTGAAGCCGGAAAAAGAAAGATCAGATATGGTTCTTATTTTCAGTTGAAACAACTCGTTTCTTCTGGTATCTATCAGTACTTCCCGGTTGTAAAATGAAATATCAAGTTGGTGATCTAATATTGCACTATAACCGACTTTGGACAATTGTAAGTAGAGAAAAGCGTAAATACATTGTTCTCAAATGTGGAGATGCAAGTATGAAGCTTTGGACTTATGAATTAGATTGGATGCTTAAAAAACATCCTGAAACAAAACATTTCCCTGTTCAAAAATAAAAGAGGTTTTAAATGACTGAACGTAAAGTGTCCAAGATTAAGTTTGTTGGACTCCATGCACATTCGGGCTTTTCTATTAGGTGATACATGAAATACCAAGTTGGTGATCTTGTTCTTTTAAAAGATATTCACCCTCACCCTCGCCCTAACCCTCGCCCTCGCCTTCGCCTTCGCCTTCACCTTCGCCTTCGCCTCCCCCTTCTCCTTCGCCTTAAAAATACATTTGGCATCATCACCAAAGTTGAAAAACATAGTCATATTTTCAAGAAAGGTTCAACTGAAAACGATAATGGCTATATTTGGTATTCGCAAGTTGATGGAAAAGAATACTATTTCTATGAAGATGAAGTTGATTGTGAAGTGATTAGTTAAATCAATTTATCTTTTGTGATAAAATACATTTCAACACCTAAATATAGTAGGAGAGAAATGTATGGGAAAAAGATGGACGGAACAAGAAAATAATTATCTAAAAGAAAATTATGAAATAATATCTTATAAAGAAATTTCTTCTAAATTAGAAAGAACAGTTGAATCTGTCGTTAATCAGGTTAGAAAATTATCTTTATATAATAAAAGAGGTATTGGAAAAAACAAGCTATCCCACAAAAGACGATATAATATAAATGAGAATTTTTTTGAAACTCCAAATGTTTTAAATTGTTATTGGGCTGGCTTTTTAGCGGCTGACGGAAATGTAAGAGAAAGAGACTATAGAACTTATATTTGTTTGCAAATGGGAGATAAGGAACATTTAAATAAACTAAAACGAGATATTGAATATTCTGGTGATATCAAAAATTATTCTGGTGCTGCAGTTTTATCGATAAGTTCTCGTAAGATATATGAAGATTTAAGGAAAAATTTTAACATAATACCAAAAAAATCTTTAATTCTTCAACCACCTAAATTAAACGACATAGATTTAATATTGTCTTTTTTTGTTGGTTACTTAGATGGTGATGGGACAATTTATAAAACTATAAATAAGGATAAATATCAATATATAAATTCTGCTATATTGGGCACAGAGAAAATGATGCTCTGGTTTAAAGAAGTTCTTGAAAAAGAATTAAATATTGTTCTTCCAAAAATACAGAAGCATGGTAATATTTACAAACTTTGTTTTAATGGCAAAACTTTTACAAGTATTTTTAATAGAATAAAAGATTATAAAATACCTAAATTAGAAAGAAAATGGAGTTTAATGAATGGAACGTAAGATTTCTAAAATCAAGTTCGTAGGTCTTCATTCGCATACTGGATATAGTATCCATGATGGGCTTGGTATGCCTGATGAACATTTAGATTTTGCCTATGAAAATGGATTGGATGCATTTGCAATCACGGATCATGGCAATATGAATGCTTTAGCGGGGCAAGTTATCCATATCAAGAAGATGATTAAAGAAGGACGCCAGATCAAAGGGATCTATGGCTGTGAAATGTATTTTCATCCTTCTATTGCTGCTTGGCGGAAAGATAAGGAAGAAATTGAAAAAACAACAAAAGCAAAGAAAGAGGACGAGGAGATCACAGGAGCGATTGTTGAGAACGAAGAAGAGACAAAGAAGACTAAAAAGAGTATCCTCAATCGGCGTTCTCATCTCGTCCTTCTCGCACAAAATCAGAAAGGTCTGAATAATCTTTTTACTCTTATCAGCAAGAGTTTTTCAGACGAGAATTACTATCGTTTTCCTCGCATTGATTACCAAATGCTGAAGGAATATAACGAAGGTATTATTGCATCCTCTGCCTGTCTTGGTGGAGTGTATGCTACTGATTTTTGGGAAAATTGGGAAAATGGCGAAGATGCTGTACTAAATGCTATGCGTGAAACATCACGCAAGATGATTGATGTATTTGGTGATCGTTGGTATGGCGAAGTTCAATGGAATGGTATCCTTGAACAGCATAAATTGAATAAGCTTGTAATCCGAGTTTGTCAAGAATTCGGTATTAAAGTTATTTCTACTGGCGATAGTCATTATCCAACTCCCGGTGCATGGAAGGACCGAGAAATTTATAAGAAACTTGGCTTCCTTGGTAATGGCAAAGTAATTGACACTACACTTCCAGATCATATTGATGACATGGAATATACACTTTATCCCAAGAATGGCGATGAAATGTGGCAGGCATACAAGAAGTATTCTGCCAAGTGTGGTGTAAATTATAACGACGATTTTGTCCTCAAGACAATTGAGGAAACATGGGATATTGCCTTCAATCGTATTGAGAGCTTTATTCCAGATAATACTGTTCGTCTGCCAAACTTTATTCTTCCAGAAGGTAAAACAGCCGAAGAAACACTTGATCAACTCGCAGAAACAGGTTTGCGAGATATGAAGAAGTGGAGCAATAAGGAATATCATGATCGCCTTCTACGAGAACTTGATGTAATCAAGGACCGTGGATTTGCCAAGTATTTCTTGACAATGAAAGCGATTTCTGATCGTGCAAATGAAAGTTATATTACTGGTCCCGGTCGTGGTTCTGCTGCTGGTGCTCTTGTATCTTATGTTCTTGGAATTACTCAGGTTGATCCAATTAAATATGGTCTTCAATTTGAGCGGTTCCTTTCAAAAACAGCAACAGATTATCCGGATATCGATTATGACGTAAGCGATGCGATGGGTCTGAAACAGAACCTGATTGATGAATGGGGTAAGAATAATGTTGTTCCAATTACAAACTGGAATACACTACAGCTGCGTTCACTAATCAAGGATATTAGTAAGTTCTACGGTGTTGATTTTCAAGAGGTAAATGCAGTAACAAATAAAATGTTGCTTGAAGCAACACCACTTGCAAAAGCAGAACATGGAATTACTGCTGGTATTTATACGCCAACATTTGAAGAGGTAATGAAGTATTCACAGTCTCTTCAAACATTCCTTACAACATATCCACACATCAAAACACATATTGAACAGTTGCATGGTTCAATTCGTTCAGCATCGCGTCATGCTGGTGGTATCGTTGTAGGTGAAAACCTTGATCAATGGATGCCATTGATTAATAGCAAAGGTGTACGTCAAACACCTTGGGCAGAAGGTCAAAACGTTCGTCACCTTGAACCAATGGGTTTTATCAAGTTTGATGTTCTTGGTCTTGAAACACTGAATATGATGGAGAAAGCCATTCAACATATTGTTCGCCGTCATAAGGGAGTAAAGAGTCCAACATTCAGTGATGTAAAAGAATTTTATATGAAGAATCTACATCCAGATGTGTTGGATATGAGCGATAAGAATGTATATGAAAATATCTTCCATGCTGGTAAATGGGCAGGAATTTTCCAATTCACAGAAAGTCGAGCACAAAACTTCTGTCAGAAAGTAAAGCCGAATAATATCGTTGATATTTCTTCTATTACTTCTATTTTCCGTCCCGGTCCTCTATCTGCCGGGGTAGATAAATCATTTGCCGAAAGTAAGCATAATCCAGACGATGTTGTTTATGAACATCAATTAATCAAAGAGGCAACAAGTGAAACATATGGATACCTTGTCTTTCAAGAGCAAATTGCTCTACTCGCTCACAAACTTGGTCGTGATATTTCTCTTGACGAAGGCAATTCTCTCCGAAAAGTATTGACCAAGAAGGGTACAGGTAAAGAAGCAGAAGTTAAAGAAAAACTACATGATAAGTTTATTAATGGTTGTGTAGATAAAGGGTTGGGAGAAAAAGTTGGTGAGAAACTGTGGCAGAAGTTTATTTACTTCTCAGGATACGGTTTCAATAAGTCTCACGCTGTATCTTATTCTATTATTTCTTTTCAATGTGCTTGGCTATACAATTATTATCCAAGCGAGTGGCTTGCTGCTTACCTTGATAGTCAGCCAGATAGCAAGAAAGAAAAGGCAGTAAATATCGTGAAAGCTGCTGGATATAATGTTCAGGGAGTTGATATTAATAAGTCAGGAAAAGTATGGGAAATCAGCGAAGATGGAAAAACATTGATTCAGCCGCTTTCAGCCATCAAAGGTGTAGGTGATGCTGCAATTAAAGAGATCGTTGACCACAGGCCGTTTAAAACAATTGAGGAGTTCCTTTTCCATCCACGTGTAAGTTATAGCAAATTGAATAAAAAGAATGTTGATGCTCTCTGTAGAAGTGAAGCACTTTTATCCTTGATGGATAGTCGTTTTACAGGAGGCAAACATTTTTGGTCTGCTGTTGCAGTTGATCGTCCTCGTAAGCCAGATAATCTTGTAGAGAATATTAAAACTTATGCAGCAGAAGGTGATTTTACACGCGATGAAAAGATTCTCAACACTTTGGAGTTGACAGGTGTGTATCCAATCAATATGATAGTCTCTGAAGAAGTTCAGAGGAAACTAGCAGAAAAGATGGTTCCTCCTCTTGGGGAATATGACCAAGAATTGGGTATTTGTTGGTTTATTCCAAAAAGTCTTGAGAAGAAGACAACAAAAAATGGAAAGCATTATTTGATTGTTGAAGCAATTGATGAGACAAATATCGTAACAAAAATTAAGTGCTGGAGTTATGATCCAAAGAAAGATGTAATTCATCTAAATCATCCTTACGTAAGTCGCGTTGAATATTCTGAAGAATGGGGATTCTCAATTCGCAATATCAATAAAAGTATGAAATTGATTGGATAAAGTGTTATATATTCGCATAATAGTTACTATTTATACTTAGGAGTAAATTTATGAAGTATAAATATAATAAAGATTTTTTTAAAATTTGGTCTGATGAAATGGCATATGTTTTAGGATTTTGGTTTGCTGATGGGCATATAACAAAAAATAATAAGACAAATTCTTCCAAAACTTTTGGAATAACACAATCAACAAAAGACAAATATATATTAGAATCTATTAAAAAAGCAATTGATTTTAATGGACCTGTTAAAGAAGAAAAAAAATCAAAATATCCTAAAAGTTATTTAAGAATATATTCTCAAGAAATCTATCATGATATTATTAATTTAGGAGGAATGGAAAGAAAATCATCTATCGTAAATTTTCCTGATATACCAGAAAAATATATTAGAAAATTTATATTAGGTTTTTTTGATGGTGATGGCAGTGTAGTTATTAGTAATAAAAATATTATAAAAATAATTTTTACTGGTGGTGAAAAGTTTCTAGAAGCAATTAAACAAGTATTTGTAAAATTCAATATTGTTGATTTACAAAAATCTGCTGGAACATTTTATAAGATTAAATCAAAAAATAATATGACTTATCATCTTGATTATTCCGGGTTTAATGCTATTAAAATATTAGAATGGATTTATAAGGATGTCGAAAAAACTGAGTTGTATTTAAAAAGAAAATATTCTAAATTTAAAAGTTTTAATTATAATAAAAATTCTAAATATAATTTAAAATATAAAGCTATAGATGAAGATGGTAAAGAATATCAAATTTATAATCTAAAACAATTTTTGAAGGATAATAAAATACATTCTTCAACATTCAGAAAGTGCTTTAATGAAAAAAGAAAATGTAAAAATTTTACTTTTTATAAAATCTAGCACACGTTCTATCGGTAAATCATTTAAGCTTATTGGGTGAAGTATGGACCAGAAATTAAAAGAAGAATTGCTTGCGTTTTTTACAAATGTAGATAGAACACTAAAAGCATATAATTATGCTTTAACTTCAAGAGAATATATTGATCCACAGTCACACATGAAAAACATTGAGAATGTTACTCGTTTGTGTTCGGAACTTAAAAATAAGGTGAAAAATTCATGAATGATATTGCTTTTGCTATTATTAGAAAGGCTCGCATGGAAGCAGAAAAAGAAGTTGTATCAGAAAACATGATGGGTCTTGACTTTCGTACTCTTTTGTGCGAATGTAAATCTGTAATTCGCGTTGTGCATGTGAATGAAAATTTTGGCACGTGCGAAATGGAATTTAAAAAAGGTGAATGGTAATGTTATTAGAGTATACTACTACACATGAAAATGTATTCAAACCAACAAGAGCAAATCCAAGTGATGTTGGATTAGATCTTTTCTTTTCTCCTGATGTAAAGGAGGGAGATCATGACCACGAAAAGAACATGCCGCTTGGCAGTATCGTAATCATGCCAAATCAATGTATGAAATTACGAACAGGTTTACGTTTTGCTGTACCACATGGATTTTGCTTGGAAATCAAAAATAGAAGCAGTGTAAGTAGTAAAAAAGAATTACTTGTTGGTGGTGGTGTTATTGATCCTGGATATGATGGTGAAGTTGCAATTATTATGCATAACGTTGGTCGTAATCCACAAATGATTAAACCCGGAGATAAAATAGCACAAGCAATATTGTTTCCAGTAATTCATGTTAGACCAATACTTGTTGATGAAAATGAACTTTATAGCGATAAAATTGCCATCAGCGATCGTGGAGATAAAGGATTTGGTTCTACCGGAGGAATATAAAATATGAAAATAACAAAAGATAAATTACAAGAAATTATACAGGAGGAAATGGAACTCTTATTAAAAGAAAATTCTCAACCTATCACTCAAACTACAATAAAAATGCCAGCTAGAGAATTTTTAAAATTAACCACAACTGATGGTTCAAAGTACTTATCAAGTAATGATAATTTTGAAGATTTTAAGAAAAATCCACCTCCTCAACAAAATTTAGAGGATAATAGTTTATCTTTAGTTTATCGTAGATATAAAGAAAGTTCTGACCTTCAAAAAGGTTATAATCCAAAAATGGCCGGAATATTATTTTTAGCTCTTGATAAAGAAGGTAATATTCTTCAGGCAATATCCGGACACAGTGGCCGTGCAAGAGCATTTGCTAATCTTGTTAATAACGGATTTGAAGCTGAAAATGATGTCTCATTAAGATGTTCATCGGGAGATTTGTCAAAAATACGTAGTATAAAGGGTCAATTTGATAGAAGTGTTGAATATATTCCAAAAATAGAGAAAAAGAAGGAAAAAAGTTTAAGTGATTTTGAATCTGAGCTTTCTAATGAATTTGAGAAAGTCCCTTTGGGAAATTATCCTGTTAAAATAAGACGTTCTAATGTTGAAAAAGATAAACTATTAGTAGATCCGGATCCAACCAGCGGAATAGCAGGTATTTTAGGAAAATTAGGTCAAACATTTGGAGCCTTTGGAAGATGGTATAATGAAAAGAATAAAGAAAAATTGGATAGATTTGCCATTGATAATGGAGAGCAAACTATTGCAGGTTCTCAATTGAGAGAATCTTGGGTGGAATATATAAATACATTAAATTCAATTTTTAAAATCACAGATCAAGATGGTAAAAAATTTAAAGTATTCCCACCTTTAGGAGGTTTCATGTTGCTGAGAATCGGAAATCCAGAAGACTCTCAAGGTAAAAAACCACAAGAATTAGATGCAGATTTGATAAAATCATACAAAGAACAACCAGATAAAAAACTATTCTTTAAATTAGAAAGAAGGAATTGAAATGTTAAAAAAAGATAGAGATGTTCTTTTTAGTCACAAAAGCGATGAATGGTCGACACCACAGCATATCTTTGATAAGCTGAATCAGAAATATAATTTTACACTTGATCCTGCAAGTGATGGTACAAATAATAAATGTGCTAAACATTATACCATCCAAACTAATGGATTGGGTCATAGCTGGCACGGAGAAACTGTTTTTATCAATCCACCATATTCTAAAACATATGATTGGGTTAGTAAGGCATATCACGAAGCTGCTGGTGGAAATACAACAATTGTTATGCTGCTGCCAGCAAGAACAGATACAAAATGGTTCCATGAATTTTGTATGGATCCAATACTTGTTAAAAGTGTAACTTTTATTAGAGGCAGGTTAAAATTTGGTGGTCAGAAGAATTCAGCTCCATTTCCATCTATGGTTGTTGAATTCTGTAATCCAAAGAAGCCACCAGAATTACCAAATATGCTTACAATGAGTAACAAATGAAACCAATAAAAGAAAAATCAAAATCTCACAAGGATAAGGAAAAAGATCTCAAACAGAAATTAAACATGTTTGATCGTATTCCGGATCATTGCTTGACTTGTAACTCTCCTTTTGATAGAAAGAACAAGGAGCAAGTTCAATCGTGGTTTGTTGTTGTAAAAAATGCTGAAAATAAAGTAAATCTTTATTGCCCTTCATGTTGGGGTAAAGCAACATCGTTGGTTGAACAAGTTATTAATGGAGAAAAAAATGCTACAGACAGCTCTGACGTTTGATGATGTACTACTTGTACCGAAATACAGTTCAATTACAAGCCGAAGTGAAGTTGATCTAAGAGTTAATCTAGATCCAACAAGACAACTATCTCTTCCTGTTATTTCGTCTCCAATGGATACAGTTACGGAAGTAGATATGTGTGTTGCTATGTCTAATCATGGTGGTCTTGGCATTATACATCGTTATAATTCAATTCAAGAACAAGTAGGATTACTAAGAGATGCTAAACTTGGCGGTGCAGCAACTTATGTTGGTGCTGCTGTTGGTTCAACAGGTGATTTCTATGAGAGAGCATTTGAGCTTATAAAATTTGATGTTGATGTAATTTGTATTGATGTTGCACATGGACATCACCAGAATGTAAAAGAAGCAATACAAAAGATTAAAAATCACCCAAGTCATTATAAGTTCCATCTTATGGCTGGTAATGTTGCTACAGCAAAAGCTTTCCAAGATTTAAGTGATTGGGGAGCTGATAGTATTCGTGTAGGTATTGGTGGTGGAAGTATCTGCTCAACACGACTACAAACAGGATTTGGTGTTCCCAATCTTGCTGCTATATTTGATTGCACACAAACACAGGCATATAAGAGTGGTAAAACAAAACTTATTGTTGATGGTGGTATCAAGAATAGCGGAGATATGGTAAAAGCATATGCTGCTGGTGCTCACTTTGTTATGTGTGGTTCATTGCTTGCCGGAACAGATGAAAGTCCAGGAGAAACATTTATTGATGGTAATGGTGTAAAAATGAAGAATTATCGTGGTATGGCTTCAAGAGAAGCACAAACTGATTGGCGTGGTAAAAGTTCAGCACCAGAAGGCATTTCTACATTCATTAAGCACAAAGGTTCAGTAAATCCAATCCTTGACGATATTCGTGGAAATATCCAAAGTGGATTTTCATATGCTGGTGCAAGAAACTTCACAGAACTATCAGGTAAAGTTCAGTTTATTCAGCAGACAAGTGCTGGTGCTGCTGAAAGTTTCACGCATATTTTGCACAAGAAATGAGTGAAGAAAAGCCACCACAAGGTTTAGTTCCTTGTAAAGTATGTTTTGAAACAATAGACGGTGAATATGCTCGTCTAATGATAAAATTAAGGCATGAAGAACTTACTAAAAAAGAGTTCTTTATTGCTATTATTAAAGGTTTTCTTGAAGATGAGCCAAACCTAAAAGAATTCCTAAAAGCATATCGCAAGAGTAAAGGATATGCGATGTGGAAGGAAGAAGTGCTTGACAAGGAAATAGAAGATGGTAAGATTGAGATGCGTAAATTCGGCTTAGATAAAGATGAAATAGACGATATTTACGATCTCTTTGATGAAGAAGGTGGATTATGAAAAA
>Ga0214921_10003796_pt1 | contig 22821 bp, 18 predicted proteins | sample LL1505_MetaG_FD_177992 | JGI IMG/M metagenome (GOLD analysis project Ga0214921, IMG submission 177992) | Freshwater microbial communities from Lake Lanier, Atlanta, Georgia, United States - LL-1505 | ecosystem: Environmental > Aquatic > Freshwater > Lake | place: USA: Georgia | collected... | reverse complement strand
TCAAAAGCTGCAGGCCGCGCTTGGAATCGTTTGCGTCGATGGCACTCTTGGCCGATGGAGTCTGACTGAGCCTGCCATCCAAGACTTGATTGACGCAGTGCAACCAATCATCGGGTTTGTCCCGAAAGTCGAGTAATCCCTTGGCACCGCGCTCTATCCACCAGACCGCAGTCAGAGGGGTGAAGTTGTCATCAAAAACAATCGGATCACCCGAGCAGTGTTTAGGTAAAATACGCCCCTCGGTGGAGGAGATACGGGTGGAAACAAATACCAGCCGAAAAGAATTGTCAGAGGCACGAAGCTCCTGTGGGTGCGAGACCTGCACCATTCGACAGGGCAAGTTGGCTTCCACCCACTGCTGAAAGAGAGCCCTGATAAAACTGCGATCATCGCAGACCGCAAAATAAAGAGGCTCCGCATGAATCGAAGTTGGGTATGAGATACCGCTATCCATGGGAAAGGGAAATTAGTAGGACTTAAGGTTGCACTATTATTAAGAATGGTATTCTGTTTTCTTGATGTTTATTCAAGACGCACAGATAGGTTTGTATTACAAGATTCACGCAATAATGGATTCTCTCTTCGCCCAAGCCACTCGCCACTCCATAGGGACAAGTGGCAGGAATAAAGTGACGAGCGGAAAAACACAACTATCTGCCCCGAACACCGTGAATCCGTATGAAAAACAATCCCGAATGACACCTTTACGACCCCCATCCCCTCTACCCACTTTTTACGTCCCCGCTAGGGGCATTGCCATAACTGCCTTCGTTCAGATTGTTTTATCTGCACTATCTCAATGGCTACATAATGTCTCCCCAGAATGGTCTTCATCCCTTTGGCTCGGGTCAGGAGGGGCCCTAGGTTGCGTTCTTTTGGGAGGACCATGGATGCTTCCGGGTGTCTACCTTGGACTGGTCGCCTACCATTTTTTCATTTCTGGATCTCTTCCTGTTTCGACTGCACTTCTTTTACCCCTAGCCAACATAACGGAAACCTCGATTGCGTGGCTTCTTCTTACCAAGGCGGCAAACGGCTTCCATCTTTGGATAAGCAAGCAACGGGATATCGTTATATTCCTCATTGCAGCCCCTTGGATTCCAGCACTTTCCAGCGCCCTAATCGCAACAACCCTTCTCTGCGTTGCGGGTGTGGTCCCCTTCACTCATTTTCAGTGCGAAGTGATGACCTATGCCCTCGGAAACGCGGGGGGAATCATTCTCCTCACTCCATTGATTCTTGTCTGGCGGGATATCCATCAGTTTAACTGGCTCTCAACGAGAGGACTGCAAATGCTTGCCTACACTCTTGGAGTCGCACTCCTGATTGGCGCTTTTTATCTGAATATACCATTTCGTATTGTAATCCTGATCGTCCTGCTGCCCGTAATCGTATGGGGGGTTTGGGCAAATGGACTCAAAGGGGCAACACTTTCGTTTTTCCTTCTTTCCTTTCTTTTTATTGTCATGAGGGACGAAAAGCAGTCGCAGGCCGCCCAACTATTATGGCTGAACGCAAACTCAAATCCTGCAAAGACACAACACAGACATTTCGATCTCTCGGATACTCAATCTCAGAATATGGAAGTAACACCCCGCACGGAAGAAATCGGTCTCTTAATCTTTTTTTGCATCACCATGTTTCCCTTGGGATTAGCAGCAGATACACTGCGAGCTAGGTCACAAAGAGATCATTGGGTGATGAATTCTCTCGACTCATCCCTTTGGACGTGGAGTGCCGTTACAGGCTATGCGATCGACCAGGAGTCTGTATCGAAAAAGATTTCCAAAGATTATCCTCTTTTTAACAAAAGGAGCAGGACGGGGCAGATGAAGATTTTGCCCAAGGATCCCTGCGCTCCAGCTTATTTATCCCACTGGGTAATCACTCACCTTTCTAGATCGGGAGACCCGCTTGAAGCAACCGGACTACTCCACTGCCTACGTGTCGAAGAAAGAGCTGAAAAAGCGGAAGAAAACGCGGAAATAGCCAAAATGGAGGTCGCCACGATCCGATCCAGAATTAACCCCCACCTCCTCTTTAACTGCCTCACAGGTCTTCGCGCCCTTGTCCAACGAGACCCAATACGTGCGCGAGATTTCATCACACTCCTCGCTCAGTTTTTGCGTACTTCTGTAGACTCTCAACTTAGCACTCTTATCCCCATAGAAGAAGAATTGTCTCTCTGCCGACAATATCTGGAACTCGAAAACATGCGCGGAAAAGAAGTGTCACTCAAAGCCACCGTTTCCAAACAAATTCAAGCATTCAAGATCCCTCCGATGAGCATTCAGACTTTGGTGGAAAATGCAGTGAAACATGGCAAGTTCTCCTCAAAGAGTAAACTCTTGATCCGAATCTCGGCCAAGATCGGCACGGACAACAGATTAGTTATATCGGTTTCCCAACCGGGAAGCTTAAAAAGCCTCTCTTCCGGAAAACTTTCTGCCGGAATATCACTCGTGCGACAACATCTGGGTCTGATGTATCATCGTGAGGCAAGGCTTGACCTCCGAGAGATACGAAAGGGGGTTGTTACTGCGATCCTCCAACTCCCTATTGGGGGTCACATTGGATGAAACGACTGAACGTATTGCTAATCGATGACGACCCCCTTTGCCGCCAGGATTTGCGAGATGCCTTCGCCGCCTTCCCAGAAGTAAATCTCCTCGGCGAGGCATCCACATTAAAGGAGTCCATATCTCTTATAGATAAACTTCGACCGAATCTTGCTTTTTTGGACTTGTCACTCGGGCATCAAGACGGATTCGATTTACTTCGATCGCTTTCCTCCCCTCCTCTTTGCATCGCGATAACAGCTGACCCTACCCAGGGGGCAACAGGTTTTGAATTTGATTTAGTCGACTACCTAGTGAAGCCGGTCGACAAAGCCCGGCTCGGCCAAGCCCTCCAACGCGCCATACGTAGGCTCAGCACCCATGCGATCGAAGATGCGCCATCGTTCCTCGTTGAAATCTCACATCAAAAAGTTCTTATCCAAGCAAGTGATATTCAGCAGATCGAAGCGATGGGTAACTACGTGATTCTCCACTCCACCAAAGGAAAAGGAACCATCCGCTCCACTTTACAGAACATACTAACTCCTTTCCCGAAAAATACCTTCCTCCAACTATCCCGAAGTCGATGGGTTGCGCGGAATCAGGTTTCTGGCTGGCATCGAAAGTCTTTAAAGCTTTTTGTAACTCTCCGAGATCAGACCGAACTTTCAGTTTCTCGTCGCCACGCATCATCAATCATCAAGACACTCTCGCCCCCCCCAACGAGCAAAATAAACACATAACTAGCTCTAGATTAGCAATATAGAGATTTTTCCCAAAGACTGTTCTAACTTTTTAAAGCTCCCATTCGCAATTCAGTTGAAACGAAGATGCATTTTCATGATCTGGGGCTATGCTTGAGGAATGCATAGGTACGGAATCCATTTTCTCGTCACTGCACTCCTGTTTGTTCAAATCAGTGAGACTCAACTGCATTCGGAAAACTTGCGTCCAAGCGCTGGGTCTCAAGCCACTGCGATGTTGGTTCAAAAACTTCTTCAAGATCACCACTTTGCAGGCAAGCCACTTACCGAAGAAAAGGCAAAGGACTGGATTAAGGCGTACATGGAGTCGCTCGACTACAATCACGCCTTCTTCCTAGAAAGTGATTTGGTCGCTTACCAAAATACCTACGCTTCGCAGTTAGCCCAACTGACCCAGCAGGGAAATACCACTCCGGCTTTTGAAATCTTTGCGGGCTTCAATGATCGGGTCCGCGACAGATTAGCTTGGATCAAAAAACGCCTTCTCCTTCCTTTCGACTTTTCCTCCGACCAAAGTTATGAGATCGACCGTACGAAAGTGGGTTGGCCAGTCGATTCCGTCGCAGCAGATGAACTTTGGGAGCGCCGCCTCAAATTCGATATGCTAAGGGAGAAACTAGCCCCAAAATCCAAAGTCGCTAAAGAAAAGAAGAAGACAGACGAAGACCCGTTGACCACGGTGACAAAACGGTACGACCGCCTAGTCAAAAATCTTGAGGATTACGATAACGAGGAAATTCTCCAGCTTTACCTCACCTCCCTCGCCAGTCTTTACGACCCTCACTCCAGCTATATGAGCGCGGCTACCCTCGAAGATTTTTCCATCGGCATTAAGCTGGCTCTTTGCGGCATCGGCGCAGTCCTTGCCTCGGAAGACGGCTACTGCGTGATCAAAGAACTGGTCCCAGGCGGGCCTGCAGATCTCGATGGACGACTGAAGGTCGGCGATAAAATCATCGGGGTCGCGCAAGGCGAGAACGCCTTCGATGACATTGTCGACATGAAGTTGCGAAATGCCGTAAAGAAAATCCGTGGACCAAAGAACACACTCGTACGTCTTCAAGTCATCCCCGCAGGTAGCAATGCAGGCGAGCAGCGAGAGGTTCAGATTACCCGAGACGAAGTAAAGTTGGCCGCCCAACAAGCGACCGCTTCGGTCTATGATATCCCCAAACCCAACCGTTCCCCCGTGGCTGTTTCCGAGCCAACCCCCTCCAAGAACACCCAAGAAAACCCTACTTGGTGGGAGAAAACGATTGGAAGTCTCACAGGAAAAGAACCTGATAAAGATTCTGATACATCAAAAAAAGCCACTGAAATCCCCCCTGTTACCTCCGATTCCTGGCGCGTTGGGGTGATCGATCTGCCCAGTTTTTATGGCGAGGTCGGGGGTGCTGAGTCCGCTGCAAGTGGCAATGGAGCCCGACCACGCTCCACTTCGGAGGATGTTGAAGTTCTCCTCAAGAAACTTAATCAGGCTCAGGTGGACGGGGTAATTCTAGATCTCCGAAAGAACGGGGGCGGTCTTCTGGATGAGGCGGTGACCCTAACCGGTCTATTTATTGATCAGGGGCCCGTGGTTCAGGTCCGAGACAACAAAGGCACAGTCATTCAGCGGACCGATGATAACCCTGGCTCTCTTTACCAGGGCCCCCTCCTTGTTCTGACAGGACGCCGCAGTGCCTCCGCATCTGAAATCGCAGCCGGAGCCCTCCAGAACTATGGTCGGGCCCTCGTGGTCGGAGAAAAAAGCACCCATGGGAAAGGAACTGTTCAGGCAGTCGTCGAGCTCGGACGGTTTCTAAAACAAGGCAGTGAGAAGGCTCAGCCCCAGGCAGGGGCGGTTAAACTGACCATTCAGAAGTTTTATCTGCCGAACGGTCATTCCACTCAAAATCGTGGCGTGATCCCCGATATCGCCATCCCCTCCCCTCTCGACTACATGAAAATCGGCGAATCCGACCTTCCGAATGCCCTCCCATGGGACGAAATTGGTCCAAGTCGATACTCAGCAAACAAAATGGATCCTTCGTTGAAAAGCGTTCTTCAGGAAAAATCAAAAGATCGGATCACTTCCGATCGAGACATGGAGTTTCTCAAGGCAGATATAGAGAAAGTTCGTTCTCGGATCGAATCAGGTAAAATCTCCCTAAATGAAACCAGCCGGGTGCAGGAGAAGAATTCCGAGGACATCCGAAATGACGAACGAAAGAAGATTGAAGAACGTTTACAGAAGACATCCGAGCCCAAGGCTCGTCTTGTGATCGACGATAAAAAGGGCGTGATCCTTTCGGATAAAGATCCAAAAAAGAAAAAGCCAACTCTGGAAGAGTCTGCCGATGGGGAGACCGAGGGAGTCACCGACGCAGTCGATCTAGCGGAAGCCTATGAGCTCGGGGAGGCTCTACAAATCATGAAGGATTGGCTCAATTTTCAATCCACCCACAAAGGATCGACAATCGCCAAGGACCGGTCGACTCCTACTCCAACCATAAAATAAAAGATGGCTCGCACTGCTTCCACTCAACGATTGGTCTTGGGATCCATTGCACCGGATTTCTCTCTTCCCGATTCCCATGGGAAGATCTGGTCCCGGGAAAGTTGCGCCCAAGGAAAACCTCTTGTTGTAGTTTTTGCCTGCAATCACTGCCCTTATGTCATTCATATTCGTGAAGCGCTTGGTCGTATCGCCTCCGAATACATTCCCAAGGGGATCTCGTTTGTTGCGATCAACTCCAACGATGCTGAACAGTACCCAGACGATGCCCCCGACAAGATGCCTACCTTTGCCCATGAAGCGAAATGGGAATTCCCTTATCTGGTAGATAGCACCCAAAACATAGCCCACGCGTGGCACGCTGCCTGTACCCCTGATCTCTTTGTTTTGGATGCAGCCGCCCGCCTCGTCTATTCAGGCCAGTTCGATTCTACTCGGCCAAAAAGTGATGCCATTGCCACAGGGGGCGACCTTCGTGCCGTTCTCGAAGCTATTCTTGCCCGCAAAAGCGTTCCCTCTCCACAGACCCCCAGCTTGGGGTGCAATATCAAGTGGAAGCCCGGGAACGAACCGAAGTCCTAATCGGAAATCATTCCCCCTCAGCGAAGAGTCAGAGGAAGAAGAATTAAGAATGTCTGCGCTACAAGCAGGCTAGTGATATAGAAAAACGCAGCCTCTTCCCAAGGCATCTCCCCAGCAATCTTCCATCCTGTAATTTGCTTGGGATCAAAGAACCAAATACCTTTTTGAATCGCATACCAATCCGCTAGGCACAGGTAGGTTCCAATGGCCAAGGTGGGAACCAGAACGTGCCAAGAATAAGCCAAGAGCATAGGGCCTGCCACAATCCACTGAATGAACACGATGGGCAAAAACCAGAAGAATAGATGCCAAGCATAGTGAATACGACGATAGCGATTCGGCCACTCTTTCAGTGCGACTCCCACGGCAATCCAACACACAAAAAGGATCCCCAAATGGCGAAGAACCTGAGGTTCCCCAATCCAACGAGGCATTGGGGCATCCACAGGGGCTTTGACCCAGTGCAGAAAAGCCCAACTCAGCATCATCACTTCGAGTGACTGGATAACGAAAAATGCGTACTCCTCGATAGGGAGTTTCCCAACTCGGAACCGGACCCGCTCAGGCGGAAAATCCCATATCCCCTTTGCAACCGCCCAATTGTCCCACGGCGAAGTGAACGCAACCACGATTCCAAGAACAGCCAGCATCACAAAAACCATCTCTCCGGGCCAAAATCCCTTCCCCGAAAAGAAGAAAAGAATCAAAAGAAGGGGTAGATTAAAGGCGAGATGGAAGCCGCTATAGGTCATGGGTCACCTATCGGTTTCCACTCTTCAAGCCCCCGGTGCAAGCCTGATGTTTCGCGCGCCCTGACTTTTCGGCTAAATAAAGAAAGTGAAGGTTCTTATTATTGCAGGTCCAGCCAGCACGCCGCTGGATTCTGCCCGTGAGATCTCCAACCGCTCGACGGGCCGCACCGGCTTGGTTGTAGCCGATACACTTCGCCAATCAGGTCTCTCCCCCCACCTTTGGCTTGGGGAGAATCTAACCCATCCACTCCCCCCCCAAATACCCGTCGCCGGGCGTTTTCGAACGGTTCACGATCTACAGAAACTAATTGCGGATGCCACCCTCAAGGATTTTCAGGCCATTCTCTTGCCTGCGGCTCTACCCGATTACGACTTTATTCAAGCAACTGGACCCGACCAGCGACCCCTTTCGACGCAGAAATGGCCGGGCTCTCTTTCCCAAATTTATCTTAAACTCAAACCCAGTCCGCGAATCTTGCCGACACTTCGCTCCAAAGCACCTCAGGCAAAGTTGGTCGGATGGAAATGGGAGGCAGCGAGCACCTTTGAGGAGGCTGAAAAATCAGCCCGACGGCAGTTCATAGATTGCAAAACGAACGCTTCGGTCCTCAACGGCCCGTCCTATGGGATGGGATATCTTTTTCTTACGGAGAACGCGCCAGGCATTCCTTGCCCGGACGCAGAGGCGTTGGGACGCGTTCTGGCGTCCTTCCTGAAGACCTGAAGCTTGATTACAAAACGTACAGGATCGAATAAAGGAAGATCCAGACCACGTCCACAAAGTGCCAGTAGTAGCCGGTGAGCTCTTCGAACGTGTGAGACGGATTCGGAGTCTGACCCGAAAAAAGCTTCATCTGCCTCAACCCCGATCTCCAGACCGTCATGAGTATCCCTAAAAGCCCGAGAAAAACGTGCAGGCCGTGGAAGCCAGTCATAGTGAAAAAGCAGGAGCCGTAAATTCCATATGTATTGAACCACATGCCCTCGTGCTTGAGATGCATCCACTCCCAAGCCTGAACACCCAAAAAAATCGTTCCAAAAAGGGCGGTGAGGGCGTAGCCGATCAAACCGCTCCCCCCCTTGCGCATGCGAACTTCCCCCCAATGGTACGTCACACTGCTTGAAAGAAGGATGACTGTATTGGTAATCATCACCCAATTCAGAAAGGTGGGAGGAATCTTTACTCCGATCTCAGGCGCCCCGGGGGGCGGCCAACTCCCCTGCCCTTGGGCAATCCGCAAGACAATGTAGCCTCCGATCAAACCCGCAAAAAGCATCGCTTCGGATGCCAAGAAGACCAACATGCCGAATTTCGGAAGGGTGAAGCGAGGGCCAACCGAAGAAACTGGAATGGCATGGGCAGATGGGATCGTTGTGGCACTCATGAAGGAATTCGATTTAGGGTTGAATCGGCTCTTTGGCGATAATGAAATACACCCAAAACGCGGTCATAATCAAGGCTCCCACGACAAGAAGGAGGAGAATCCGAAGATTGGCTTTGCGCAAGGGAGTCATGATCAGCGGGAGTCTGAGACAAGAAGAACCAAAAGAAGGGGAAGATAAAGGATAGAACTAAGAAAAAGGTTCCGAGCTGAAGCAGGAGAAGGCTTCCAAGCGAAAATACCGGCGAAGTAGGTGTATCCTAAGCCCAATGAAACGGCTCCCACTCCATAAAGCCACCCCGCAGCTTCCAACGAAACAGGCCAAAGCGACGCAGGCAACAGGGCGCAGCAATAAAGCACGGAAACCAAACCCGTGACCCTCCCCTCCTCGTCCCGACACGGCAACATTCGGAATCCCGCACGCCGATAATCCTCACGATACCGCCACGCAATCGCCATGAAGTGAGGGATTTGCCAAAGAAAGAGAATCGAAAAAAGAGCCCAACCCTCCATTTCAATCCGGCCACGACCTGCAGTAAAACCGATCAAAGGAGGAATGGCACCAGGGACTGCTCCCACCAATGTATTGAAAGCTGTCCACCGCTTCATTGGGGTATAAACAAAAAGGTAAAGAGCGAGTGTTGCCGCTGCGAGAAACGCTGCAGGCGCATGAACGCCGAAATACAACGTAGCCAAACCGATCCCCGCCATCCCTGCTCCTCCGAGCAAAGCCTCATCCGGGCCGACCCGCCCCGCGGGCAAAGGTCGGTTAGCCGTCCTTGTCATTTTCGCGTCGAGATCCCTTTCCAGCCACTCATTGAGGACCGCAGCCGCAGCAGCCACCAGAGAGGTCCCAAGAAGCGTGCAGAGGGTCCGCCAAAACTCTAAACGCCCAGCCGCACCGCAATAGAGACCGACCAGAGTGGTTAAGAGTACCAATAAGCTTAATCGTGCCTTGGCGAGTTCCGACCAGTCTTGGAGCCATGCACGGAGTCCCGAGGTCGAACTTCTCGTCGCCGCCCATGCTTCTGGAGAATGACTCATCGGGATACTTCCCTTTTCGGATCCTTGCGTAGGGTGTTTCGACCCATTTTTGCCAAAGGGAGATCCTGAGTGGATCGCCAAGATGCCATTCCCAATAGCCACCCCATCAAACTGAGAGATGCCCCCAAGAGCACATGGGCAGTTGCGATCTCAGGAAGGCGACCCGTCCAAAGAGTCGAAATACCGAGGACAACTTGTGAAATCGCTAGAAATACCCAACCGACCATCCCGCGACTCCACCACGACGGAGTCACTGCCGATCGGACACTCCAGATGGCACCCCCTAGAATTCCAACCAACGCCACAAATCCCAATGTGCGATGCAGAATCTGCCAAAGAATCAGAGTCCGCGTCGTCTCGGGCCATTGGAGTTCACTGGCCCGATAATGATTGATCTTCGTCAAGACGGCTGAATCCCAGAAAGCCGGCATCCACTCCCCGTAAATCTTGGGAAAATCCGGAACCGACAAAAATCCTGGCCCCTCATGTCTCATCAGGGCACCGAGAATCGTTTGAGTCAAAACGAGTGCTGTCATGAACCAAACCATCTTCGCACGAGCCCGCGCCAGATCATCCCCATGTCCAGAATTTTTCCAAAACCGAGAAAGAACCAGCGCCAAACTACCCGCCACCAGCAGATATCCCTGCGCCAAGCATCCATGAAGCAATCCAAGAACCCAGGAGGCCTGAATCACCCGCTGGCCACCCAAAATTCCCTGCAACACCACCAGAACAGAGGCTGTAATTGCAAGACGGCGTGCCCATCCCTTGGGCTGAGTCAGAAACACCCAAATCGAAACCAAGAGGGTGATCAATCCAACTCCTGAGGCCACCAATCGGTGGGAGTGTTCGAGAAAAATAAACATGGAGGAAGTCATGCTCGACCATGGATAGACAAACATGTTGTGCCCAAAGGTTCCCGGCCAATCGGGAACTGCCATGCCCGCAACGCGGGTAGTCACCTGCCCACCGAGGGTGATCAGAAAAAGGATCGACCCGACCAGGAAGCAGGCCGCGCGATAGGGGCCTCGGGCGGAGAAGGTCGAATCCATTACCCCGCCGAAACCGCACGCTTCGGCTTGCCGACGGGCGATTCCGATATGGGTGGCTCATGCTGCATAATGTAATCACGCGCATGTCCGGGGACGCTGAAGTCGTACGGTCCACGATAAACTGTGGGCGTTGCTTCAAAATTCCCGTGTCCGGGAGGAGAAGCCACCATCCACTCCAAGGTGGTTGCTTCCCAAGGATTGTTTCCTGCAGGAGCTCCATACTTCAGGCTGCGGAAGAAATTCCAAAGAAAGATAAACTGAGCGAAGCCCAGTCCGATCGCTGCTAACGTGATAAACTGGTTAATCGGCTGAAGTGACCGGAGGTGTTCATATGCGGTAGGGTCCGCAATTCGGCGCATCATGCCACCCAAGCCCACATTGTGCATGGGGAAGAAACAAAGATTAAAAAAGACAAAGGTGAAGGCGAAGTGAATCTTCCCTAAAGTCTCATCCAACATGCGTCCAAACATCTTGGGGTACCAAGTGTAGATAGCGGCAAAGATGCCGAAAATACTTCCCCCGAATAGAACGTAGTGAATGTGGGCGACAATAAAGTACGTGTGATGCACAAAGATATCGACTGGGGTAGATGCCATGAAAATTCCGGAAAGCCCCCCGATGACGAACATCAGAACGAAAGCTAGAGCATTCAGCATGGCAGTGGTAAAGCGGATCGAGCCTCCCCATAGCGTGCCGAGCCAGTTGAACGTCTTGATGGCGGAAGGAACCGCAATGACCATGGTGGACACACCGAAGGCCGCCGAAAGAACCAGATTCATTCCGGAGACGAACATATGGTGACCCCACACGATAAATCCAAGAAAGCCGATCGCCACCATCGCGTAGACCATGGCGCGATAGCCGAAAATGGGTTTCCTGGCGAAAATAGCCAGCACATCACTCACCAAACCCATGGCGGGAAGAATCATGATATAAACCTCGGGATGACCGAAGAACCAGAAGAGATGCTGCCAAAGAAGGGGCTGGCCACCGTGTGCGGGATTAAAGAAATTTGTTCCAGAATTTAAATCCAAAAAGAGCATAGCAGCCGCAGCGGAAAGAACCGGCACAGCCAACAAAAGCAAAAACGCCGTAATGAAAAGCGCCCAAACGGCAAGAGGCATCCGGAAAAAACCCATTCCTGGAGCTCTCATATTGACGATCGTGGTGATGTAGTTGAAAGCTCCCATGATCGAGGCGAGTCCATTGATGAAAATACCCACGCACCAGAGGCTCTGCCCTATCTGAGTGTTGTTATAAGCTGCAACAGAACTCAAGGGAGCGTAAGAGGTCCATCCACCCGCAGGAGCACCCCCGGCAACTAAAAAGCTAGCCATAAGAATGACTCCGGAGAGTGCGTAGGCCCAGTAGGACAACTCGTTGATCAGCGGGAAGGCCATGTCCCCTGCCCCAATTTTGAGCGGAATCAGATAGTTTCCAAACGCACCAATTAACAAAGGCATGACCACAAGAAACACCATCACCGTGGCGTGCATGGTAAAGAGAGAGTTGTAAAACTGTGGGTTAATAAACGCCAGCGAGATAGGATTTCCGACATCGCCATTCGGCATCACCTGAGTTGACGGATAAGCCAACTGCCAACGAAGAAGAAGAGCCAGACCTCCCCCAACGAAAAGAAATAGAAGCGAGGTGAAGAGATACTGAAGTCCAATGACTTTATGATCCATTGACCACAAGTATTTTTTCCAACCTGTGGGTTCGGCGTGATCGTGGGAGCTGTGTGAAGCGGCATGACTCAAGGTTGCTGTACTCATATTTGTATCTCCTTATCTTTGATTCGAAACAACTGGGGTCGCGGAACTACTTGTCGCAGTGACAGCGGGCGCGGGTGCTTTGCCCTTCGCCCAGGATTCATACTCAGCGACAGGTACAACCGAAAGTTTGCCAAACATTTTGTAGTGGCCTTGGCCGCACAGTTGATTACACGCCAACTGAAACTTTCCCGTCGCCTCCGCTTTAAGCCACACAAAGTCGTACACCCGGCCAGGAACCATGTCTTGATAAAGCCGAAACTCGGGAACGTAAAAAGCATGAATCACATCCTTCGATCCAAGGTAAAGACGGATCGGTCGATTCACCGGAAAAACGAGATCATTATAGGTGGTAAAATCATCGAGCCCTGCCGGATCTGCAGAATCCACGCCAAATGGATTCTCTTTACTGACCTTCTTGGCGTCCATTTTCGCCAGTTTCCCATCCGGGCCGGGATAGCGAACATTCCAACCAAACTGTTCTCCTACTACCGCCACAGGCAACGCATCTGCCGGAGGAGTCTTACGCCTCATACGACTCCATTCCTCATTCCCATAAATGGCCAGACCGAGAAAAATAAAAACCGGAATCGTAGTCCAAACTACTTCTAAGGTGTTGTTTCCATGACTGTGGATCGCGGGAACACCAGGACGGGCGCGGTATTTTACCAAAAAATAGGCCAAAACCGAAAAGACGCCGATGAAAGTCACTCCCGTAAGAACAAGAATCACATAGAAGATAAAGTCGATTGCATGCCCAAACATGTTCACATTCCGGGGCAACCACCAAACACTGGTTTCCCGAATCTCTGCGTGGGCCGGTAAAAGACCCACGAACAGCAGAACGAGAAAGGGGGAAACAAAACGATAGAAACGAGATTGCATGGGAGTGAGTCTCCAATGAATTTCCAAGATTTCAACCCCTTCCCGATTGATTTGCCTTCGACTCCTCATTTCTTCCTCTTTGCTTATCAAAATCAGAGGGAAAAAGGGCCGTAAACAAAACTAATAGGCACAGGCTTTAGGTTAATACTTCTAATGCTTCCTTGATGAACTGCAAAAGAACCTCCAATTTCACGTATCGACCAAGATCGACACATATCTTTGAAAAAATCCTACTGATCCCTCATGGCCAACATATTCCCTCGCTTTAGTAACTGGTTGCCGATCAAAATTTTGGTCTGCCTCACAGTCATTGTGGCCAGTGTCGTCTCAGGAATGGCTTACTACTTTACTCCTAAATACACTCGGGTCGGTTATCAACCCACCCAACCCGTCGCATTCGATCACTCCCTACATGTGAATCAACTTGGAATGGACTGTCGCTACTGCCATACGGGAGTTGAAAAATCTTCTCACTCCAATGTTCCATCCACCCAGACCTGCATGAACTGCCACACTCAAATCAAATCCCAAAGTCCTAAGCTTGCTGCTGTTCGCGAGTCTTGGAAGTCTGGCAATCCTGTTCCTTGGGTCCGGATTCATAAAGCCCCTGACTACGTCTACTTCAATCACGCGGTTCACGTGAATCGCGGAGTCAGTTGCGTCGCTTGCCACGGCAACGTCAACCACATGGAAGTCGTCTACCACGCCAAACCCCACAGCATGGGTTGGTGCTTGGAGTGCCATCGCGCTCCGGAAAACCATCTTCGCCCGCTTGACCAGGTTACCAATTTGGATTGGGAACCACCCATGGGCACGAGTCAGCGCGAACTTGGCGAAAAATTCGTCAAAGAGTGGAACGTAAAACCCCCCGTGAGTTGCAGCGGGTGCCATCGCTAAACCATGAAACGCACTCTCCATCATCCTTCTTCCTCTCAAGGGCGTACCTATTGGCGCAGCCTTGGCGAATACGCAAAGACTCCTGATTTCGAAGACTGGCTGCACCGCGAGTTCCCTGCTGGAGCCGCCGAATGGGATCAGGATCCTCTCTCTCGCAGGAATTTCATCCGACTCATGGGCGCATCCCTTGCGCTAGCGGGCCTCAGCCTCTCCGGTTGTCGCCGACCCGAGGCCCACCTCGTTCCCTTCACCCAATCCCCAGAATGGGTTGTGCCCGGCAAAAAAATCTCCTTCGCCACAGCTCAACCTCGCCGTCGTGGAGCGACTCCCTTGCTGGCCACAACTTTTGACGGACGCCCGATCAAAATGGAGGGCAATCCACTCCACCCCCTCAGCCAAGGTGCGAGCGACAATCACGCCCAAGCCTCAATCCTTGATCTGTATGACCCTGCCCGTCGCCAGCATCTGACCAGAGGTGGAAAGAAAGCCTCATCTGCCGACTGGGATGCAGAGATCATCCGAATCCGTACCGAGTCGACTTCCACCTCCGGCTCCTCTCTCGCAGTTCTCGCCGACGAACAACTTTCACCCACCCGAGATCGACTTCGCGCAGAACTCCAGCGTCAGTTCCCACAATCTACATGGGCGACCTACGAACCCCTCGCCCCTGGACGAGATCTTGAAGCCTCAGGCCTTGTGTTTGGCGATAACACGGAATTCCGCCCCAATCTTGCCGCTGCCACGACGATTCTGGCGGTCGACTGCGATTTCTTAGGATCGGATGAAGGTGATCTGTTCGACACCCGGGGCTTCTCATCCGGTCGCCGGACCCGCCAACCCTCGGATTCAACGAATCGCCTTTATGTCGTTGAGCCTCGGTTCTCCCTCACCGGCACAATGGCAGATCACCGTCTCCGTCTCCGTCCGAGTGCCACAGGAGCTTTTCTTCTTGAACTTGCCCGTCAAATCCGTGCCGCCAAGCCCAGCGCAGAACTTAACGCTCTCCTATCGCAGTCTCCCGACCTCCCCCTTCCCGAAGGCGTTGATCCAGCTTGGATCCGGGAATGTGCTGCCGACCTAGTTTCTCACGGCAACCGCTCTCTTCTCCTTGTGGGACGACGCCTTCCCGTCTCACTCCAAGCACTCGCCCTTGCTCTGAATTCTGCCTTGGGCTCCGTTGGCACAACCCTTCTTGTCCAACCCAGACGTGCTCTGCCATCTGCCACGCTGGCTCAGCTTGCTGAAAAAATTCGAAGCGGAACCATTCGCACATTGGTCATTCTTGGTGGGGATCCCGTCTATAACGCCCCCGCCGACATGAACTGGTCAGCCCTTCAGTCCTCTGTTCCAAACACTCTTCACCTTTCTTCCCTTCCGAATGCGACCTCAAAACAGTCAACTTGGTCGATTCCAGGAACCCACTACCTCGAATCTTGGGGTGACGCATTAGCTGTCGACGGTTCTTACCTGTCGGTTCAGCCAATGATCCAACCTCTTTGGGCCGGCCTAAGTCAGCTGGAAGTCCTATCCCAAATTCTTGGGCAACCCATCCCGATTGGTCCCTCCCTCATCCGTGAAACTTTCGCCCAACGCACAGGCTTGGCTGGCGAGAAACTTGAGCAAGGCTGGAACGATTTTGTCCGTGAAGGATTTCTGGCAAGCCCAGCAGCTTCCCCGACTTCACGAACAGCAAATCTAAACGCTGTCGCAGGGCTTCTCTCTCGTATTGAAAGCTCTCTTGCAGAGGATCCCGCCTCCCTTGAAACAGTATTTATTCAATCCGCCGCAGTGGATGACGGCCGATACGCCAATAATGGTTGGATGCAGGAATGGCCGGATCCCATGACCAAACTCACGTGGGATAATGCAATTCTCCTTTCTCCAGAGACCGCACGCTCCCTTGGCCTGAAAAACGATATCATCAAAGGGATCCTCGTCGCCGATGTGGTGAAAGCCACGCTTGCTGGCCGCACGATCGAAGCCCCGATCGTGATTGCTCCTGGTCATGCCAATGGAAGTGCCAGTCTCCCCGTAGGATACGGACAAGAGCTGAGTGGACCTGTTGCTAAGGGCGCCGGTTTTGATGCGTACCAACTCCGAACATCCACCACGGACTACCAGGCGAATGGACTCCAGCTTAAACGCACAGGGCGCACTCAGGAACTCGCCGTCACTCAGGAACACCAAGTAATGGAAGGACGCGACCTTGTCCGAGAAGCATCCGTCAACGAATTTAAAGAAAATCCTGCTTGGGTCAAAACCGTTGGAATGGATGCCCACATCCCTCCGAATCAAACATTTTACCCGAATCCTAAATTAGATGGCCAACACCAGTGGGCGATGGTGGTGGATCTCTCTACCTGCACGGGTTGCAACGCCTGTGTCACGGCCTGTACCGCAGAAAACAATATCCCGATCGTCGGAAAAGATCAGGTCATGAAAGGCCGTGAAATGCACTGGATCCGTGTGGATCGTTACTATACCGGTGAACCCGACGCCCCTGAATCAGTCTCCCAACCGATCGCCTGTATGCAGTGCGAAAACGCCCCATGCGAAACGGTCTGCCCAGTGAATGCCACCGTTCACAATGAGGAAGGTCTGAATGTGATGGCTTACAATCGTTGTATCGGTACACGGTACTGCGCGAATAATTGCCCCTACAAGGTCCGGCGATTCAACTTCTTCGATTACAACCAACGCGCCTTGGACAAGCTTTATTGGGGACCTCTGGCCCCCAAAGGGACCGAGGAGACGATCAAGCTCCAGAAGAATCCGAACGTCACCGTTCGGATGCGTGGAGTCATGGAAAAGTGCACGTTCTGCGTTCAGCGCATCGAAGATGCAAAGATCACAGCTCGGGTTCGTGCTCGCGACTCAGCCGATTTGAAAATTCCAACTGGAACTCTCAAAACCGCCTGCCAGCAAGCCTGCCCTGCCGAAGCGATCGTCTTTGGTGATCTACTAGACGAATCATCGGAAGTGAAAAAATTGCGCGAACTTCCCCAGAACTACTCTCTTCTTGAATACCTCAATGTTCGTCCCCGGCTGACCTATTTGGGAAGAATTCGGAATCCCAACCCGGCCATGCCCGGCGCCCGTACCCACTATGCACCTGCCCACGGCCATGCGGAGAAGCAATCCGCAGAAAAGAGCGCAGGTGCTTCCCACGAAACTCCTGCTCACCCGAAACAAGGGAGCCACGAATGAGAGCCGATAACCCATCCTCTCAAGCTGCTTTTGCCCAAGCCGCAGCGTATTTGGAGCGTCAACCGCTTGTCTCCAACCACCGGCCCTTATCGTGGATCACTCAACACGTCTGCCAAATCGTGGAAGAGCGTGCTCCGAAGTGGTGGTGGATTCTGACTATTGTTTTTGGGGGCATGGCCACATTGGTGCCAGCAATGCTTACCTATCTTGTTTCCACTGGAGTCGGAGTATGGGGCTTGAACGTTCCCGTTTGCTGGGCCTGGGACATTACGAACTTCGTGTTCTGGATCGGAATCGGTCACGCAGGAACTCTGATCTCAGCCATCCTTTTCCTTACTCGCCAAAAATGGCGCACCTCGATCAATCGTTCTGCAGAAGCGATGACCATTTTCGCCGTCATCTGTGCAGGAATCTTTCCAGCTTTTCACGTTGGCCGAGTCTGGATGGCTTGGTTTCTGGCCCCCATCCCGAACGCAAATGCCATCTGGCAAAATTTTCGGAGCCCACTCCTTTGGGACGTTTTTGCAGTATCCACCTACTTCACCGTTTCCCTAATTTTCTGGTACCTGGGGCTGATTCCGGACCTTGCTTCCCTTCGGGATCGTGCCACCACCCGACTTCGTCAGATGGTCTATGGTCTCCTGGCCTTGGGTTGGCGCGGGTCGAACCGTCACTGGACCCACTACGAAAAAACCTATCTGATTCTCGCCGGGATTTCGACCCCTCTCGTTTTATCTGTGCATAGCGTCGTTTCCTTCGATTTTGCTACTTCCATTGTTCCCGGATGGCACACCACCATCTTCCCTCCTTATTTCGTTGCAGGCGCCATCTTCGGCGGTTTCGCCATGGTTCTCACGCTTCTCATTCCGTTCCGTGAGATTTACCACCTTCACGACCTCGTCACCGACAAGCATATCGACAACATGTGTAAGATCATTCTACTTACCGGCTCGCTCGTCGGTTACGCATACTCGATGGAGTTCTTCATCGCTTGGTACAGTGGTAACCCTTTTGAAATCTACGCCTTCACGAACCGCGCCTTTGGCCCTTACTGGTGGGCGTACTGGGCGATGATCACGTGCAACGTCGCCGCTCCCCAACTTTTCTGGTTTAAGTACTGTCGCCAAAACCCCTGGGTCGTCCTAGCCATCGTGATGTTCCCCAATACGGGAATGTGGTTCGAACGATTCGTTATTATCGTCACCTCGATTCATCGCGACTTTCTTCCCTCCTCCTGGGGTTACTTCTCACCGACTTGGGTCGATATTACTCTCTTTATCGGCACGATAGGTCTCTTCGTATTCCTTTTCCTGCTCTTTGTCCGCTTCCTCCCGATCATCAACATGTTTGAAGTCAAGGGCATCACTCCTCAGGCCGACCCTCATACGGACGATGCTAACGGCACTCATCACCACTCGCTTTCCACACATTCACATGGGGCTTCGCAGGTCCACGCATGAGCCAACCGACCTCATCTCTTTTTGGTTTGGGAGCAGAGTTCTCATCTGCCGGCGCACTTTTGGAAGCAGCAAAGAAAATTCATTCCCTTGGCTTTCGTAAGTGGGACGTGTACTCCCCCTTCCCGATTCACGGAATGGATCACGCCATGGGTTTCAAGCGCTCTCGCGTGTCTCTCTTTTCCCTCATCGGTGGGTGCACGGGACTATCCGTGGCTTTCATTCTGATCTACTACACTTCCGCCATTAATTACCCCTTGATCGTCCAGGGAAAACCTTATTTCGCACTCGAGCCTTCCCTCCCGATCTTCTTTGAATTGACCATTCTGTTAACGGCGTTCGGCACAGTTCTCGGTCTACTCCTTTTAACACTTCTTCCGCGCCTTCATCATCCTGTTTTCAACTGGGATCGCTTTCAGCGTGCCACAGATGATGGCTTCTTTCTTGTGCTGGAATCAACAGATCCCCGATTTGACACCACATCCTCGCGACAACTTTTGCAAGGCATCGGTGGCCTGCACATTACAGAGATCTTTCAGGATCCGGAAGAAAGCCCGAACCCAGTTCGTCCGGAGACATCCTCATGAAGGGTTTTATTCGAATTTTCCTAGCCGTTTTTGGCGCCCTAGTTGTGGCGATCGTGGCTATCGCAGGATTTCGTGGGGACTTCACCCAGCGCACCCCGATCGAAATTTTTCCCGACATGGATCGGCAACCCAAATACAAGTCACAAACGCCTTCCCCACTCTTTACAGAAGGCAGAGTCGATCGCGTGCCCCCTTACGGAACGATTCCCTTCCATGTCAGCACCGACCAGCCTTACCGCCTTACAGGGAAGATGGGAAATATGTGGGGAACGGGAATCCCGGTAACCGTGGATGAAAAACTCCTCGCACGTGGACAGGAACGTTATCAAATCAACTGCCAAGTTTGCCACGGTGCGACTGGCGCAGGAAATGGGATCACCTCTCAATACGGACTGGTCGGAGCGGCCAGCTACCACCTAGACAAATACCGGGAAATGGCCGATGGCGAAATTTTTAATACGATTACCCACGGGAAGGGTCAGATGGGACCGTATCATCATATCGACGTCAATGACCGCTGGGCGATCGTTGCCTATATCCGGGCCCTCCAACTGGCCCAGAATGCGCCAGCAAAACTTCTTCCGCCGGATGTAGCAAACGCCGCCAAGTAACCATGAGCCATAGCCCTTCACCTCTTCCTTCTGCAGAAAAGCTTCGACTGGAAAGTCTTGGCATCCTGCCCGTCCTTTTCCCGACGGTTGGCGTAATCGGTCTTATCTCCGCTTTTGTGTGGGGGCTGATGACAAACCCGATGCAGCTAGCGTTCTCCTACCTCTTTGCCTTCACGGTGGGATTTACTATTTGTGCAGGTGCGCTCTTTTGGACACTTCTTCACCATGCACTAGATGCCGACTGGTCCGTCCTGATGCGCCGGATTCTTGAGTCGATCGCTTCATGCTTTCCGGTCCTCCTTCTTCTGTTTCTCCCAATCATCTTCCTTTTCTCGAAAGAGCTTTGGCACTGGATGACCACCGATTTGTCGGAAGATCCACTCCTTGCATGGAAAAGACCGTTTTTGAATGAGCCGTTTTTTTATATCCGTTGCGGATTTTACCTCCTTTTCTTTTCTCTAGCTGGACTGCTCTACCGGAATCTTTCCATGCGACAAGACTTGGATGGAGACCCCCGAATCACCCTTCGCCTTCGCCATACGGCCTATGGATTTATCCCTCTCTTTGTACTTTGCCTTACCTTTGCTGGATTTGATTGGCTGATGTCACTGGACCATCACTGGTACTCCACCATGTGGGGGGTCTACCTCTTTGCGGGTTGTGCCCAATCCTCGATGGCGATTCTGATTCTGATCACGAATGGCCTTGTCCGGACGGGACACCTGAAGGGTCTCTTCACGGTCGAACATAATCATATCATGGGAATGCTCCTTTTCGCCTTCACCACTTTCTGGGGCTACATCTCTTTCAGCCAATATTTCCTGCAGTGGTATGCAAACATTCCAGAGGAGACATGGTTCTTCGTGTACCGCAATACCGGCAGCTGGTACTGGTACTCTATCTTTTTGGTTGTGGGTCACTTCTTCATTCCCTTCATTCTCCTTCTGACCCAGCCGGCAAAAAGAACTCCATGGCGCATCTGCAGCACGGCCGTTTGGGTAGTGGGCATGCACTGTGTGGACATCTACTGGATCATCATGCCGAATCTTCAACTTCAAGAGTCGAGACATGCCGGTCATGTGGCCGCTACCACGGGCTTCCACCCACATCTCCTCGATCTTCTTGCCCTTGTCGGTGTCTTGGGAATCCTCGGTCACACGGTTCTCTGGCTCCTTTCACGCGGCTCCATTTTTCCCGCCCGGGACCCTCGTCTACGGGATAGCTTGGCGGTGACCAACTGGTTATGAGCGAATCCTCCCACTCCATTCATCAGAGACGCCACCCCTACCTGCCAGGGCTTTGGCTCGCAGCAGGCTTCCTAGGGTTAGCCAGTATTGCCTTTCTGCTTCGGCCACTAGGAGTAACCCCTTCAACAATCACCCAATCGGCTGCAAAAGTTCGCCTGGAAAAATTGTCAAAACTCCGAACAGAACAAGATTCGGCAGTCACCACATATGGTTGGGTCGATAAGCCAAAAGGTGTCGCCCACATTCCGATCGCTCAAGCCATGGAACTAGTCGTTCCCCAGCTCCGCTCAAATCCACCTCGCCCCGCATATCCCATTACCACCATCCAACCTTCGGCCATATCTGCTGCTGGTGCGCCTCTTTATCCAGGCGTGCCTACTACTGAACCCGCCCCAGTTTCACCCGCCGCAAAAGCGGACGGAGGAGCCACTCCAGCCCCTTCCCCCTCCGCAGTAAAAAAATAATCATGAACACCCCGACTCCTTCAGTCTGTAAAGCCAACTCTTCCGCAGGAATCCTGCTGATAGGTTCGGTCAGTTGGGCCTTACTTGGAGCAGGTCTCCAAGTTCTCGCAACCACACAATTGCTGGTTCCTTCGCTCTCTTATCTCCTTCCTATTCCTTGGATCGGATATGGCCATCTAGCTCCGCTTGTTTCCTTTCTTTTCACCTACGGTTGGATCTCGTCTGGGTTCCTGGGAGTTCTGCTGATTTTGATCCCGAGGATTTCAGGAATTCCCTTTCGGTACGGACGCCTCCTGACCAGTGCGGCAATCCTCTGGCAATTCGCTGTTCTTGGTGGCTTGGCTGAAATTCTTTGGAATGGATCGACGGGCCTCCTCTCCCTGCCTTTCTCGAGATCCGTGAGCGTCCTATTCTTCATCTCTTTCCTAATTCTTGGAACTGGTCTCACCCGTGGTTTAGGACGCTCCTGGAAAAGTGGCCCTCTACTTCCTCGGCTCTACCTGTTGGGCGGACTGATTGCTTTCCCTTTGGGACTAGGTACTGCCGAGCTTCTCCTCAGAGGAAGCCTGGCCCCGGGCGCCCTTCAGATCATCATGCAGTTTACTTGGCACTCTTTCCTTCATCATCTGTGGCTGACTCCTTTGGCTTTAGTTTTACTCTTTCAACTTCTACCTGCTCTCACAGGGCGCGCAGCGGGTAGCCTCTCCCTTGGGATTCTTTCATGGGTTGCAACGATCACTTTGGGCGGATGGATTGGCAACAGCTTGGCAAGTGAAGGACCTATGCCCTCCTGGCTGCAAAGCGCAGGGGTTGTCGCCACTCTCCTTCTTGGAGTCGCTGTTCTAGGCAATACTCTTCTCTTCAAACCCCTTCTTGAAGGAAAATGGGAGGAGTGTCGGCGCCAAGTTGCCCTCCGCTTTTTCGCTGTCGGCTTCTGGTCATACTTCGCTTCATATGCATGGATAACATTTCTGGCCTTTCCGGGAGTTCGGCAAACAACCACGTTTACCATGGTCGGCCAAGCCACTCAGGCGCTACTCCTCTTCTCCTTTTATGTAAATGT
>Ga0214921_10003795_pt1 | contig 22821 bp, 17 predicted proteins | sample LL1505_MetaG_FD_177992 | JGI IMG/M metagenome (GOLD analysis project Ga0214921, IMG submission 177992) | Freshwater microbial communities from Lake Lanier, Atlanta, Georgia, United States - LL-1505 | ecosystem: Environmental > Aquatic > Freshwater > Lake | place: USA: Georgia | collected... | reverse complement strand
ATCTAAATAACCATTTACCATCTTTTTCCAGATATTGATCTTGAAATAGAGTTTTATTTCGTTCAAATTCATCTGTTCCCATCCAGGACATGACTAAGTTAAATTGTTCTGAACTTGTAAGAAATTCATCCCACATCGCCTCCTTAACCGATTGAAGTAGCAGTGCCTTCCAATCCTCATCATCTTTGACCTTTTCATATAGATATCCAACCATGCCGAGTTTCTCTTTTGCAATTTTTAGAAGAGTATCATCATTTTCATACAGTTCCTTTAGAATAGTTGTAATAAATCGTGGAGGCACATACTTACCCTTTTCAATTTCAAAAATCACCTTTTTATTTTCATTTTTATCTATATTCTCGATCCAGGTTTCAACAGCATCCCAGAGAGCAGATGTCTCCTCAGGCTCCTCTTCATTTGCTGCTGTAGCAACCATTTCATTTGCCACCGGTTCATCGACGATGGTCGCATAGGCATCACGTTTTGGCGGAAAGGGTGCTACACGCAGAGCAAGTGGGATGATTTCATCGTGAAGTTGGTCAGGTTGGAAAAGGAAGTATCCATTTTTATAGATAATATGTCCCTGTTTTCCAAAAAGTTCCAAGTGCAATGATTTATTTCGTATGATATTATGAATCATCATTGAAATTGCCTTCTGGGGAACATCATCCACTAAGAGCGCCTCTTCAAGACCTTCAATGGAGATAAATGCCTGCTGATGACCGTCCTCTGTTTTAAACAGACTCTTCATCTTCTGAATGAGTTGGTGCTCGCGCCATTTTGCAGAGTATTCTGTGTATGTCTTATCACTTGATGTATCTGCATCGATTACAACAGAGGGTTTACATTTGAAACTCTCGCAACGCTCCATCCAATCACAGAGGGCACTGAAGGGTGTATCATTTCGCAGTGGAATCTCCGCTTTAGTACCGTCGCTTCGAATGACAGGACGTGTTGACCGCCGATTCCCCTGACTATCAACCATGGGGACTGCGGCAAGTTTTGTAATGCTAATGGCCTCGCGATTTAGATTACAATCAATGCCATATTCTTTCAGAACACGAGACACACGACCAACCTGAATCGCCTTTTGAACAGCCGTTCGGTAGGTGTAGAGGTCAACTGTTTCCCGATCAGCCGCATCTCCACTGAATGCATTTGCTAGTAGATAGACAGTACAATTGCGCTCGTCTTCAGGAAGCAATGCATGACTACACGTACGAATGCCACGACCCACAATCTGCTCCGTCTTATTCAAGTGAAACCAACTATCGAAGATATAAATCTCGCGGATAAATTTCAGGTCAATACCCTCACCTGCCACTTGCGAACCGATGACAATCTTGATTTTACTTCCATCCTTGTTATCTGGCCGTCTCTGTGCCTGAATGGAAGTCTCATTGCTTGGAGAGAGTTCGGCAACACCTGTAAGCAGTACGTATTTCGCAGGTACAAAAGGATGTCCAGTGTGCCCCTTTTCCCTCCCAGGGCACATGGCGCACTGTCGGCCGAATCCACCTAGTGCTCCACCCTTCAAGAGTCCACGACCAGGCTCAGCGCCATACAGTGTGTATCCATTGGCCTCGAGTGCAAGCGCAATACTCAGAGCACCAACAGGAACAAATCGACTATAGATAAATGCACAGCCCTTTGCATGCCTCACCTGTTCAAGGAAGAACTTTGTCTTCGGGCTGAATTCACCCAGTCTCTCTTCAAGTAACCAGTCTTTATCATCAATTTGATTTTCATACTGAATATTCGGTGTACGAATTGTACCATCCTTTGCTCGGCTGCGGCCAGGTAGTTTCTGCGCTTCTCCACTCTTGTCAAATGTCAGGTCAAATCCACCCTTTTCAATGCGCTCTGCAAGGACAGTCTCTTCATAGAGTTTTGGATAGATAAAATTACCTGCTTGAATGAGTTTATTCTGCGTTGCAATACCGAGATCCTTGCCGAGTTTCTCTGTGAGCTCGAAATAATCCGCAGCAGTATCACCTTCAAATTCACAAGGTATAATGGGTAGACTATTCTTCATGAACTCTTCTACAATATCAGGACCTTCAGTATCACGTCCTTCACGGTCCTTTGCTACATAGTACTCTCCATTAGGACCCTCAACTGGCCATGCTTCAAGTGCGGGTAAGACTCCACCTTTGCGAGCCACGGGCATCAGGCGTGTAGGAAAACTCAGAGGATTTTCACCTCGCATGAAACTCACATAGCGCTGAGCAACTTTGCCGAGTTTTGCTGCACCTGGGGCCGTTAAAATGCCAGTTTTAGGGTCAAAAATTGCTTCCGTTAGATGGTCAGCCTGGGGAACCTTATCATTGATTAATAAGAGATTCAGCAGGGAGATAATCTCCTTGTGATTATTGAACATAGGAGTACCTGTTAGCAGAACAAGGACAAGTCCATCAGAAACATTTAATACTCGCTTGAGTGGTCCTGTCAGGATTTTTCCCGCCTTTGCATCTTTGACTTCGCCTTCACCTCCAGGTGCATCGAGATTTTCAGATTCTGTTTCTACCATGTCACGTAGGTTGTGCGCCTCGTCAATAATCAGCATTTTTCCACTAAAGGTTTTGCGAATCTCTTCATTCGCAAGTTCCTCCTGGTCAGGACGAAAACGTTCAAGGATTCTCTTAATCACGCCAGCAAACTCAATGTAGCCGAAAATCTTGTATCTCGATTTTACGAGATCCTTTACGCGATTCTGTATAATTTTCGGATCACGCTCAAGAAGACTTCCAGTGAGGCTCAGATATTTATCACCTGTACAAGAATTTACCGTATTCTGTTCCTCCCCCTTTCCAATTGTCATTCTCTGTGCATCAAAAATGGTCTTTTCAAAGTTCGGTTGAATATTTGGAGGGGCGAGAATATAGACTTCATCTTGAGGGTAGCGGTCGAGATATCCTTCGGCGATTGTAATGGCTGCGCAGGTTTTACCTACACCTACACCGTGATAGAGAAGTGCTCCTTGATAGGGTGTAGAGGGTGAGAGAAATGTGGAGACAAATCGCTGAACAGGCGTGAGTTCAAAGTCCTTTTCCGTATCGCAGGGATTTACGCCCGCATCAATCTGCGATTGAATATCAGGCTGCTTAGCCTCAGCAAATTCACGCTTTTCCATGAGTTTTTCAATAAAGCGAGGGTCATCGAGGTCAGGATAGAGGCCTGCCAGGTCCTCCCAGTGATCTTGATCTTCCCACTCAGTCTCTTCAGGTACTGTGAAGTCAGGAAGAGCAGGAAGAGGGCTTTCTGCTTCATGCGGCAGCGATACTTCAGACTCGGCCTCGCTATCTTCATCAGCATCTGAATCAAATTCTTGAACAGTTGGCGTTGATCGAATTGTTATACCTTTTCTTTCAGGCTTGGGTTGAGGAGGAACAGGTTGTGCAGCAGGTATGGGTTGTGCAGCAGCAGGAGTCTTGTTTTCATTAATATAGTTATAATCATTCTCATTTTCTTGAACTGGACTTTCAGAAGCGGCTTGAGAAGGAGTATTATTTTCTAGAATAGGACTTCCTTCGGCTGATACTTGATTTTCTTGAACTGGACTTGCAACTGCTGAAAGCTGTGGAGGTTGAGCAAATGCTTGGTTTTCTTGAACTGGACTTGCAACAGCAGCATCCTCTGCTACTGGACTTACAGGCACCTCTTCAGGCGCATCTTCCCAAAGTGGACTATCACCCATCTACTAAGAGACTTGAAACTTCTTATACAATGCCCGCGCCAAGCACAAGAGGACAATAGTTTCGCAGAATGGTTGTGACTCGTAGGAGAACCTCCTTCTTTTCAACATTCTCATCGCGAATCTTTGATAGTGCCACATCAAGCGGGAACCATCCAAGGTCACCAATCTCCCGTCTCATATGCTCATTTGCATTTTCAAATGTCACTTTCACATTCTCCTTCACATAGACAATACGATACTTGTGGCAGTAATGAATATGATTTGATCCAAAAAAAGTCTCCTGAATGGGCTCCAAATTCTCAATCATTTGAACATCCTTCTCATGAAGTCCCGTCTCCTCCCACATTTCACGAAGCGCACATTCGCGCTCAGATTCATAGGGGTCTCGTCGTCCCTTCGGAAATCCCCATTCGGGCGTTTCCCAACCGGGTCCAATCTTGCTAAAGATATCACTAAGTGTTTCACGCTCACCATTTTCATTAATGATTCCATGCTCGCGAATGGCATCAAGTTTTGCACGACTACTCTCCTTCTCTTGCCGATACTGCGTATGTGAATGATCTGCCCCCCAGAGTTCGTTCCAGAGTTGTTGAAAGGGCAGTTTCACAAATCTCTCCCGTTCACGCACAGTCATTCCCTTTAATTGCCGAATAATGTAGATATAATCTGTGAGACTATACTTTCCGCGCATCATCTCTACAAATCCAAGGCTATCGCGCCTCTGAATCAGCAGATATTCAATTGGACCTGCACCCTCAAATCCTGTAATCGCCGACTCCTGCTCTGCAAGAACTTTTGACGGATTCCATCCTCCGCGTACGCGAATTGCAATGACACCATGGCTTGTAATAGGCGCCATGCATTGTCTGTATCCATGATTTCCGCCACAATTTGAACAGCCTGAGCGGGCCTGTCGCATACCAACTTATTTTATGATACGGCTCGAATCCTTAGACCTGGGGGAAATACTATACAATTAAATATCTGAGGCAAGCAAAGAGATGAAAATACCTCCCGAAGTCTGGGGACCTTTTTTCTGGCATACAATTCACATAAGTGCACTTGGATATTCAAACAAGCCGACCTATGCGCAAAAGAAGGCCGCGAAGGAATTTTATGAGAGCCTCGGTGTTATGATTCCGTGCCCAATCTGCCGCGAACACTTTGTAAAACATCTTGAACTCTATCCCCTGACACCCCATCTCGATTCGCGCGAGGACCTTTTCAAGTGGACGGTCACGCTCCATAATGCAGTCAATAAATCACTCAAGAAGCCTGAGTTTTCAGAATATGATGCAATCCAGTTCTACCGTCGTCTCGGTGCTCGTGGAAAAAATCCAACTGTAACCCACATTGACTTTGAAGAGATTGACTACCGCTCCTTTGCACAGGGACTCGGTGTAGGGGTAGCAACAGTAGCCGTCTTTGCAGGTGTAGTTTATCTGTACACTAAGTAAATGAGTGACTCATTTCCAGAAGAGATCTATGAGGGACTCAAAATCCCTTCCGGAAAAACGCACCCTGTGAAAAAAACTGTGAAGGAACTTCACGTAAAAGATGTCATGACCAACGATGAAATCAAGGCACGTGAGGGGACCTATTTTACTGAAAAAGAAGTGAAGACAATTTTATCTGAAGATGTGGATGTCTATCGCACTGATCCTGAAACGGGCGAAAAGCGTCTGCTTGCAAAATTCCGCAAAAATGTATTTTCACCGGATGAAATTCGCATCGGCTGGGAAGGATTCTATCAAACGGCCGCCGCCAGTCGGAATCGCGGTGCTGCAGCAGGACCCATTGATACAAAATCAGCCTACTGGAAGAAACGCAATCCTACAGAAATTACAAAGTGGTCGGCGAAGTACATACAGGATGGTAAGGTCAGCAAGATGCGTGTAAACAACAATGTAATGAGCAGTGTGCTCGGTTTCTTTGAAAAGACACCCTTCATGGGACTTCCGTGCCGTCTTACAAGTTATACTCAGCGATTCTTCAAACAGTACAGGCACGGTATTCCGTTCATCGAAGCCGTTGATGATAAATTTAAACAGTTAGTGCCCGAAGCGCATAAGAAACAGTATGCAGCCGCCTCTAAGAAAGCCATGTACCGTATTGAGAATACATGCTTCAGTTCAGTGACGTTAAATCGCAACTTCCGTACAGCCTTGCATTGCGATGCAGGTGATTTTATGGACGGATTTGGCAATCTCTCCGTGATTGAGCGTGGAGACTATTCTGGCGGATATACACTCTTTCCACAATACGGTATTGGATTTAACATTCGCACGGGCGATTTCTTGGCCATGGATGTACATCAATGGCACTGTAATACAGAACTAAGTGAGACACCTGAGCAGGCCAAGAAGAATAAGGCGCTTCCAGATATCTACAAGGATGACCCGACGACTGGAACCTTTGGTACAAACAAAAACTTTACACGAATCTCCTTTGTCTGTTATCTCCGTGATAAACTCCGTCAATGCGATGAGGGGCAGACGCGCAAGTACTACAAGCGCATCAAGTTCGACCCCAAGAAGGGTGATTTAGCCAAGGCCAAGTCAAAGTTTTCTGGAAAAACAAGAAAACATCATAAAGAAGAAGGGGAATGAGTACTGAAGACTATGCTCAAAAGATTCGCAATGCCCTTGCGATGACAAGTCGTTATATCGCACCTCCGTCAGTCTCCTTTACGGCGAACACAGGCGAAGGATTCATTGCATCTGTAACACCATATCTAATCTGGGGGCTCATGGTTGTTTTTATCTTGGCTCTCGTTGTTGTTATTATTAACTACACAATCTATCCCATCTTTGACTTTGGCTCAACGCCAAATGCTCTCGTTCATATTCCTCAATCCGATTGGACCTATTCTTGGTCAGATTCGGATCCTGCGAACTTATTTGTAGATACTGCCGCAACAAAGACACTTCCGACAAAGAATTTCAGTCTCTTTTTTGATACTAAAGTGATTGCCACCATTCCTACTGCTGATACAAACATGAAGTATGTACTTGCATACAAGACAACTGCAGGTTCTGGAACTGCAGCGAGTGCTGCGGCAGCGGCAGCCACCTCTGCAACCGCAGCAACAACTACACTTGCAACTGAAGCCCTCCCTCAAGGTTCAACCTGCACGGCGGCCGATGTTCAGGCAATTGCAGGCGCTGTAACCGCATCAAGAGTATCAACTCCAACAGGTGCCGCTGCAACGATGGTTCAGCCCATACGTACATTTCCGTATCTGAATGATGCTACGCTCGGTGTTCCGCTTGACCCATCTCTCATTGCATTCTATGATGCAGGTGCTTCAAAAATCATTGTCTATCTTGCGGTTGCCGCAACTACAAGTGGTACACCTAATTGGCTCCATGTCTCTACAGATATCATACCGAATGTAGCGTATCGCGTGGGTATTGTTGTCAGTGATTCAATCATGGAACTCTACTTAAATGGTAAATGGGCTGCGAGTACGACGTTTGGAGGAAAGATACCGATGGGTGGAGACAAGGACACTCTTTTTAGTGTTCCCTCTCGCTATTCTGCCAATGTAGTCGTACGAAACTTAGGAACAGTGGAGCGTGTAGTCTCTTCCGGTGAAATGCGTGGGATAGGAACTCCTGCTCTTCAATAGAGAGATGATCATCTGGTTCATCGCGGCACTTGTCATCATACTTACAATTTATGCATTTAGCATATTTTTTACACCTAAAATAACGAAAAGTTCTGATCCAGGTCCGTGGATTCTTGATGCCAATCAAGCCTCAACAAATTGGGTTACAAATGATGCAACGTATGTGTCAAATTTCTTGAAAAATCAGAGTTCAAGTTTCCGTATTTTTTACTATATACAGTCACTTCCACGTACTGGGGCAATTTATGATACCACTACAAACACTGCAAATTTTAACTCTACTACGGATTCATTCGATATCTGTGATACTTCAACGAGCATGTGCACCCATCCTGGATTTGCAAAACTCCTTCAGTTCGATACGTCTCTCTGGATTGAACTCTTACAGGCTCCTGATGCATCTCGCCCTGGACTTCCTAAGACACAACTCTGTATACAGACAACCAACCAGACTGGCAAGTCATATATTGAAACCTTTCCACTGCCGCCGTTCCCTCAACAGAAGTGGGTCATGCTTACACTCTCTCATGAGGGATCCAAGTATGATGTGTATTACAATGGTCAATTGGCCGCCTCTGTTAAAACAACGAATGTTCCGAAGCCGACTGCAATAAAACTTGCTTTATCCAATGGAACCTTTACAGGTAGAGCCTCCTATCTGCTTTCAAAGACGTCTGCCATGACTGCATCCGAAGTTGCCTCCGATTATTCCGCGAATACAAATACACTGGGAGAGCCTTATGACTCACTTTTTCCTTCATTAAACCTCAATCTATGTCCTTCCGGCAATTGTTTTTCAGGCCCCTCCGTGCGCCCAAGCAATCCTCTCGTTGTATGGAAATCCGAGTACTAAAACCCTTGCTCAAACAGAATGAACGCTGCCGCCACTGCATCCCCTGCGGGTTCACTAGGTAGACTTGTTGGTGGTATTGTGATACTTGTTGTAGCAGGTGTCCTAATGTATTATCTCTATGATTATCTATTCAATATCACACAGACACAGACAAAGGCGTCGATTGTTGGTAACCCGATTGCTTCGCCCACGACCCTGATTCAGTATCCTGGAACATCACAGGATGATATAAAACTATCACAGTACATCTTTACGGGTGGTGAGATGACTGTATCTTTCTGGATGTATGTAACGGGTGCTGGTAGTGATACCACCAATAAGCGCCACATTCTGAACCTGGGCAGAACAGCCACTGATAATGCTTCCACTCTGACTGTAGCACTCGGTGGTAAGACAAATACACTCCATGTTCGTGTAAATGACGGTAGTAGCCAGAGTTTTGTTTTTAATAGTTTCATGACAACCAGCCCCGACAGTGATACGGCCTCTCCGTGCAATGTGCAAAATGTGGAGTTTGGCCGCTGGGTGAATGTAACTATTGTACTGAACAACAATCTGTGCGATGTCTACATGGATGGCCGTCTCTCACGCTCCTGTGTGCTCAAGGGACAGTTCCAGGTGAATGGCTCTACATCAACACCGCTCTATTTCTTCCTTCTGAACCCTGATATTGGAACGGGTGGTGCTCATGTGAAGACAGACTGGAATGGAAGCCTGTCAGGTGTCAACTTCTACAACTACGCACTTTCTCCGGATGAAACCTATCGTATCTACATGGCGGGTCCTTCCGGCTCATCGGGTGATTTATGGTCAGCAATCAAGTCATTCTTTGGTCAACTTACGCCCCCTGCACCTGCAACGGCAAAATCAACGTAAATGACATATCTATATTTACAAATGAAACGTCTTCATAAGTCGATTCCTTTGTATAGAATATCTACAGTTTGTAGATTGTGATGGAGGCTCCTCTGAATACCAGTAGTGGCAGTTTCATATTCGGAAATGGACTCATCCCGCAGATTCTCCTTGCGCTTATTGCGGGAATAGTTGTTTTTCTGATTTTCTTCAGTTTCGAGTCACTCGTAAAGACCTACTACAAGTACTCAATGTCAAAGACAGTGATTGTGCCGAATACAATTATGAGTAGTCAGTCAATTGTTATTCGCCAAGACCCCAGTGACCCGAACAGTAAAATGCTGCTTCCGTCAGACAATGAATTTACAGGCGTTGAATTCACCTACAGTTTCTTCCTGTTCATTGACCCGGTGACCTTTGACACAAGTGATGGACTCAAGCATGTCTTCTACAAGGGCTACTCGACACCATTCCCGCTTCTGGGCCCGGCCGTATTCGTTCGCTCAGATGAGAATACACTGCGCATCTTCATGAACTCCTACAAGTCATGGTACAGTTATGTGGACATCCAAAATGTACCTGTGCAGAAGTGGTTCTATGTTGCCATTGTATTCCGTGCAAATACTCTGGAGGTCTATATCAATGGAAATCTGAAGGGACGTATTCCAATGGAGAAGACTTACCCTTACCAGAACTACCAGAATCTGATTATCTTTGGCCAATCCAAGTTTAACAGCAATACTTCACTTGGAAATAAGGTAGTCAATCTCCAGGGCGTAGAGGAGGACTATAAGGTGACAGGTACAATGGCTGGTCAACTCAGCCGTTTCTACCACTACAGATATGCCCTCTCCTTTGCTGAAATCCAGGCGAATGCTAACCAGGGACCGAGTTCAACAATTGACATGCCCAGCACACAGTCAGCAGGCTCCTATCTGCAGAATGCCATGGTTGATTCCTGGTATACAAGCTAAATATAGTGTATCTTAAAGACTTTACTAGTGGGATTTAGAATCCCGATATTAAAGCCTCATGAAATAGAAGGGTAAGCAATGACTGGAGGCGGTCTATTAGCACTTGTAGCCTATGGCTCTCAAAATGTAATTCTAAGTGGAAATCCGGATATGACCTACTTTTATAAGGTCTTCCGCCGCTATTCACACTTTTCAATGGAGAGTGTCTCTGCGCAAATGGATGGTCCCGATCAACTCTTTTTTGATCAACCGATTAAAGTACGTTTCAAAATTCCTCGTGTTGCCGATTTAGTGAGTGACCTCTATTTCTCGTTTCAACTTCCTGACATCTATAGCAAATATATCTCTCCGCAAGTGCGAAATTTTCAATATGAGTTTCAGTGGTCAAAATACATTGGATGTGCTCTCATTCAAAATGCCGCCGTGTTCATTGGTGGCCAGAAAATTCAGGAGTTTGATGGTACCTATCTACTTGCAAAGGCTCTTGCTGATAGCCAAACAGATGAATTCTACAAATGGGAACGGCTGGTGGGGAATGTCGCAGAACTTGTCGATCCAGGGAATGGCATTTATGCAGGCGGCACAAATCAGACAGGCTATCCGAGTGTAATTCGCGACACAAGTCGTCCTCTCGGCTCACAATTGAATCGCCCATCACTCTTTGGACAGACAATTCGTGTTCCGCTCCCATTCTGGTTTACACAGGCAACAGGCTCTGCGCTTCCACTTGTAGGACTTCAGTACCATGAATGCGAAGTTCAGTTAACACTCAACCCAATCAATCAACTCTATACTGTTCTTGATGCTTCAGGATTCCGCGTGGCTCCTGGAGTTCAGACTACTGCTTCCCTCGTGAATCTGCGCTCAAATCTTCCGGATTACACAACAATTGTTGACCTTAGTGGACAACTCAATGCCTTCTTAACGGATATTGGTGCAGTTGTACCCGCCCTTAATACATGGAATCTACAGCCTACAATTGAGACAACCTATATCTATCTACCTGAACAAGAGCGAAATCTCTTCGCATCAACCCCACTCTCCTATCTATTACATCAAGTCAGTTGGTATCCCTTTCCTGCCCTCTATACACGTCAGATTCTAGATCTTGAAACGCATAATCCTGTTGAACGTCTTCTGTTTATAAATCGTCGTTCAGATACAATGCAATATCGCAATGACTTCACTAACTGGACCAATTGGTGGAACTACCCTTCAACGCCGTATCTACCTCCACCTGGAACAATTCCTTTACTAACACAAGCCTTCTCATCAGGTGTACTGATTCAATTTGCACAACTACAGATTATACAAAGTCTACGAGTTCTCTGCGACGGCAATGAAATTCAGGAGATGAAACCGATTGATTACTTTACAAAGGTCGTCCCTTATAAGTATACCAGCGGTGACCCTGGTGAAATACTCCCCATTTACAGTTTCTGTCTTCACAGCCCAGATCATCAGCCTTCAGGTTCTCTGAATGCCAGTCGTATTCGTGTCTTCCAAGTGGAGGTCAATCCGTATACACTACCTCCAACTACAACCTATGTTTATGATTTGACCATCTATGTTGAATCCATCAACTTTGTAGAGTTCGCGTCAGGTATGGGTGGACTGAAGTATGCTCTATAAATAGGATGGGGCAAGGAGCAAGTCAATTGTTCGATAATCTTACGTATAACCCCGATGTTCGGCGTCAAAAGGCGGCCGACCAAAAAGATGCTGCAAAGACTCGTGATACCTATAGAGAGACGCTTACACAGTTACAGACAAATATTCAAACTGATTCTGCATCAGGTACTATCACACCTGATGGAGCCACGCTTATGCAGGGGGTCGTAGACACAGGGATGACATGGTTGAAGCAGAATCCGAGTGCCCTTTCAGATTCTATTGATGCACAGAGTCAAATCACAATGGATTCAATGACTGCACAGATAAATGCTGATAAGATTCGAATTGTATTCTATAATTCGCTAAAACTCTGGAACTATACACTTCTACAACTTCAAAATCAAAACCTTGTCTCCGCAGATAAGGCCGCGCAGTTTCAAAAGGTGCTCGACCAAAATCAACTCTGGTATACCAAGAATGTAACGTCTCCTTTGTCTATTCTCCAGACACAAATTGGCACCATTGTGAACAGTGCCAGTTCAATTCTTAATGAGCCCGCTGCGATCCAAGAGATTCAACAAAAGGCTGCTGCAAGTCAGGCATCTAGTGGCAGTAATTTAAATGAACTCATGGCGCAGGCCGCCGCTGCTAAAGCCGAAAAGGAGAAACTAGAGGAATCGCAGTTCAGTGGTGATCGTGTGAAGCAAAAAATTTGGGATCAGACCATTTCGGGACTTTTTACAATGCTCTATCTAGTCATTGGTCTCTACACTGGCTCATTAGTTGCGAGTGATTCACTTGTTCGCCCAATGTCGATTCGCATTCTCTATTTTATCTATGCTGTTCTCTTATGGTTTCTAGTACTACCTTATTATCTCTATCGCTCCTATACCAATCATCCGCCCTTTATGGGCTCCTATCTATTTCCAGTCTATCCCTACAATCCTGATGAAGTGAAAAAGGACTCCTTTTTTGAACAACTCATCTGGTACAAAGATCTTCCTTTAATCCAAAAGGCTAAAGAAGACTATACTGCTGCTGCAGAAGCGATCATTGCTGCGCAAAAATCGATAGGTTAAACCCGAATGGCAAATATCTACTAGAAATGGCCCCTATTATTGTAAGTGTGATTACACCGACTTACAATAGAAGACGTTTTATTCCATACCTCATTCAATGCTATGATGCTCAGACATACAAGAAGGAGAATATGGAGTGGATTATTCTGGATGATGGACAGGATAAGGTAGAGGATCTCATTAGCGAGGCTGCTAAGAGAATTCCTAATATTCGCTATATTCCTCTTGATGAGAAACTGACAATTGGCGAAAAGCGGAATCGACTTAATGACGAGGCAATTGGTTCCATTATTGTCGCCATGGATGACGATGATTACTATCCGCCTGAGCGCGTTAGTCATGTAGTTGCCCGTTTTTCAAATAGTAAGGATATTCAACTTGCAGGCAGTTCAGAAGTCTATATGTATTATTCAGATATCAAAGAGATTTATAAACTCGGTCCGTATAATCCGAACCACGCTACAAATGGCACAATGGCGTGGCGAAAGTCATATTCAAATACTCATCGTTATGATGATACTGTTACACATGCAGAGGAGCAGTCCTTTCTTGAAGGCTATAAGCATAAGATGATTCAACTCGACCCCTTCAAGGTGATGCTTGTCATGAGCCACAGTGAAAATACATTTGATAAGAAGAAAATGCGTGATGAAGTTGGAAAGAATCCATTTATTGCAAAGACTACATATAAACTTAAAGATTTTATTAAGGATCCTGAAGTGCGCACTTTTTTTGCGAATGCCTAAAGTTACATATAACACGCTCTTTAGTTGAATGATTCATAACGCAGATGTTTTTACAGATCTATATAATAGACCATTTGTAAATGGATGTACTTCAGAGTCACATATGATTGATCAACCATCAAGTATACGTGTCTCCCTTCGCGCTCATCAGCGTGCAATTATTTATCAAATGAATACTCTTGAAACGTCCCTGCAAAAAGGACTTGATATCTCAGGTGAAATACTCTTTAGTCGCTATGCGATTCTCGGTGATTCAGTGGGTGTAGGTAAGTCTCTTATGGTTCTCGGTCATATTGCAAGTAAACTGAATAGTGCACCTCCAGTCTCTTATAAATCTCTAAATAATGAATCAAAGCCCAATCTCTATAGTCTTAAAACAACCGTGTATAGTGATTTATCCAATTCACCTGCACTTCTCGTTGTACCGCATACACTGTTCAGACAGTGGGAAGACTACATTAGAAAGCAGACAACGCTTGAGGCTTTTTATATACGCAGTAAACGCTCACTTGACTCAAAGACTTTAGTAAAGAAAATGATGGAGTCGCATTTTGTTCTTGTCAGCAATACCTTGCTGGGCAAACTTCTAGAGGAGGTGCATACTAAAGTCTATTTTTCTCGAATTTACATGGATGAAGCCGATAGTATCTATGTTCCGAGTACACATACCTTTCCTCAAGGGAATTTTGTCTGGTTTATTTCAGCAACTTGGCCAAATTTAGTCTTTGAGAATGAACGAGTTTGGTTATCAAATGCTCACGTACAGCGTATTATGCAGCATCCAGAGTTTACTCAATACGATCCATCCTTTCAGGCACAGTTTGCCGAGGCGATTGTCACAGGGCGTGGATATTTTTCACGGTATGCATCACGATCTGGACTCTATCTACGCGACTACCTACGAAATCATCATCCCTTTCGTTCACATGTTGTACTCAAATGCCGTGACTCCTTTATTCAGGAATCGATTTCACTTCCTCCACTGTTTACAGAGACCATTCTCTGTGAGCCGACTGTTGCACAGAGAATTTTATCAAGTGCAATTCCTACAAATATACAGAATCTTCTGAATGCAGGAGATATCACGTCGGCACTCACTGCCCTCGGTGTTCCATCAGATTCGCCGATGAATCTCATTCAGGCTGTTACAGAGCATCGGCAGAAGGAACTCAAGCGTCTCGAGCGTCTCTATATCTTCAAGTCTGAGGAGGAGTACGCATCGCCACAGGTGAAGGAGCAGGCACTGGCAAATCTACAAGGTAAAATCAATGGCCTCAAGGAGCAGATTGAGAGTATCAAGCAGCGCATTGAAAACTATAAAAAGGAGATTTGTGCAATCTGTTTCGATGAACCGAATGATGCTGTTCTGACACCATGTTGTTCTCGAATCTTCTGCGGCGGCTGTATTCTCATGAGTCTGAGTCGTATTCAAGGATGTCCTATGTGTAGGTCACCTATACAAGTGGCTGCTCTACAGGGTGTTTCGGAGAAGGTTGCTGTAGTCAGGCCAGTGGCTCAAGCCGCACCCACTCCGCCCAAGAAGATTGATGCGCTATTAAATTTAATTCGGTCGAAGCCGAATGACCGGTTTCTAGTTTTTAGTCGCTATGAAAATCCGTTTAGAATGATGCAAGAGACACTCGAGGCGGAGAGGATTACAGTAGAGACTGTAAAGGGAAATAAGGATGTAATAAATAGTGTTCTGCACAAGTTTGAGAGTGGAGAATCACGAGTCCTATTACTGAACTCAAATCACGCGGGGGCCGGTCTGAATATCACATCGGCGACCTATGTGGTGTTATGGCATGCTATGACAACGGAGGAGGAGAAGCAGATTCTGGGACGGGCGTACAGAATGGGGCGGACAACTCCGTTGAATTTTGTAAAATTGGTGCATCCTGACGAAGTGCGCAGTTAAACCTGCGCACTAGCCTGCTTCACAGGGAGGTTCGGAGTTGAAAACTCCTTACCAAACCCCCTTGCGGGGGAAGTTAGAAGTTAAACAGGCCGTCCCTGCAACAGTGTATCCGCAGTCGCCATATTAAATCGTAAATTATTCAATCGCCGCTTTCTGTCAATCTTGAGACCTTCTCCTAGAAGTAACTCCAGATCGGCTCCCATAGAACTTAGTCGAATTGGCAAGTCGCGTGAATCTGAGAGTTCACACAAAAGTTTCCATGCATTGAACATTCCAGACTGCCGGGTCAAGACAGATGTATACCGCAAGCCACTTGCCTCAGGCACAACTGCATCCGCAGCCGCAGGATATCGCTCCGTTAAGTGAAGTCCCAAGTTTTTCAACTTGAGTGCATGAGAAAACGGCAGTAGATTCCAACACTGATAGAAGAATGCCCAATAATCTGCACGATCCGATTCAGCAAGTGAATCAAAAAGTTCCACATATGTCTTCCAGAGTTCCTCGCGGTCGCGTCCAGTGGCAAAGAGTCGTTCAGGTAGATTCTCAGCCGCAACAAGTCCTGCTAGATTGCCCTCGTTATTTTCGATATCAAGTTCAATCCAACTGTGCCACGGATTCCAGAGACACCACCATGCTATTGGCAAAACTCCTTCAGGATAATCACTGAGTTCAGTCTCCTCTTCAAGGCCGGCCACATAACGTTTCAGTGCACGGAGATCTCCTGATAGTTCACTCCCCTTCTCCCAACTCGGCGGCAGAGAACACTGAAGCCACTTCTCTACAATTCCACGTGGAGCAGGACCCACTTCAAAGGTTGTACAGAGTTTTGAGATTTGCAGGAGCGACCTGTTTTCAAGACTATTACTAATCAAAATCAATGGATTTCCAGGATTCGCCTGTGTCCATCCTCGCAGATAGGTGGTTAGTTCAGATAAACCGCCCTTTTCACCTGAACTCAGGCCATCAATTTCATCTAGTAGAACACCAATACCCCCCTTCTTTCCAGTACTCATCTGTTCAAGTACACCGCCTTGACAAAGTAACGGCAGAATTGTCTTACGAAAGGACGTACCCGAGCGTGTGTGACTCGCATTAAATTCGACAACTTTGAGCCCATTTGCATGAAAAAGTCGATAGGTGAGTGTTGTTTTACCAACTCCAGGGGCTCCATATAGTAGAGCAGCCGCAGTTGGGCGTTTCTCAATCCAGGCATGAAGCTTTGCTTCTAGGTCGGGATGTAGACATACATCATTTATCTGCATTCTAGACTATCTCTAGGGTTCCTCTTAGACCACTTAGAAACTCGGAAAAGGAGGCTTGATATTCGCCGCCGAAACACCGTCATAAATGCCCTCCCATCTGAGTCCTGACGCCATTAATAACGGCTGGTAGAGAGTCGCCGTATTTGTCTGGGTCAGTGGGAGATAGTTTCCAGTACGAGCAGTATCCACAACACTTGAGTCAGTGAAACGAGTGAGTTTGCTCACACCCATTGCATCTACGCAATAGTAGTTTGCACCCACTTGTTTCAAACTGAGGAAATCCGGACAATAGTTAATCTGGGGGGGCCAACTCTGTGTAGTCGATGTGGCTCCAAAGAAAGTCGTATTCAGACGAAGCCCGCTGAACCAACGGAGTCCAAAGAAGATCAGAGTTGCAAGAGCCGCAAGTAAGAAGCCTGCACCTGCATAGAATTTGCCTGATTGTAAGAAATAATAGGGTACGCCTAGACCCACAAGCGCGCCAACCAATATGTAAATGAGTAGACTGAAATCAATCCCAAGGTCCATCCTATTTTTCACAGTGGATAAAAAAATAGCCGTGTGAAAAGGTATACTGTTTAGCGGCCGTACGGGACGACAGGCGCAGACGGGCCCGTGCCATCGAAGCCGAGCTCGATGTAGCCCGTGAGGAAGTCCTGGACAGGCGTCGTGTTAATCTGGCCCGCAACACCGTTGGTGGAGAGCGCATAGTTCGTGCCACCTGAGCGAGCAGCGTTCACAACGAGCTGCACCTTGCGGAAGGTACGACCCGCGGAGATCACCGTCTTACCCATATCCTTAAGGAGACCCGTACCCGCACCGTTGATGGAGGAGAGGTAAGGGTTGCCGTTGCTAGCATACGGGCTCGCAACGCCGTTCACCGACTGCGCACCTAGAAGACCCCAGTACGCCTGCTGCACCGTCCCCGTGCCCGCAAAGTTGAAGCCGGCCTGTTGGTAAGATCCACCCGCACTGCTGCCAGCAGTGATCGCATACACAATGCCCTGCAGGGAAGAAACGGGCATGAAATAACCGAGGTCCGGACTCGTCTGCTTAACTCCAGTGAGAAGAGATGTCATTTTATATTAGACCTTTAGAAAAAAAACGAAGCCGGAAGAATTTTAGTTTTCATAACAGAGATTAAAAATATCCATATGAAACTATTTAACGGCCATACTGGACAACCGGAGCCGACGGACCCGTACCCTCAAAGCCGAACTCGATGAAGCCGGTGAGGAAGTCCTGAACGGCGGTACCTGAGTTGCCTGCCGCCTGGTAGGTGTTCTGGCCGGCAACACCGTTCGTAGAGAGCGCAAAGTTTGCACCGTTGCGCTGGCTGCTATTCACAACGAGCTGCACCCTACGGAAGGTACGGCCCGCAGAGACTACCGTCCTGCCCATATCCTTCAGGATACCCGCACCGGCACCGTTGATTGAGGAGAGGTAGGGATTGCCAGTTGTCGCGTACGGTGCAAGACTAGCCTGGCACCACACTACAGGGGACGGCATGGAACTCGCCACATATGAACCACCCGCACCGCTGCCGTAGGTGATCGCATACACGATGCCCTGTAGGGAAGAGACGGGCATGAAGTAACCGAGGTCACGACTATTCTGCTTAACACCACTTACACCAGGATAGCTCATTTGTTATATTTACAGAATAGAAAAAAAACCCCAAGGTAGAAGAATGTCAAGGGCAAATCCACCGGATTTTGAATTACCCTTAACAACATACAACCGCAGTGGGCAAAATGGACGAGTGAATATGGACCCGAAGAGTTCTGCCGGTGGCTCAGCGCCCTCCGACTTTCCAGGATATAAATACCAAACGACCAGCGAGCAGAATTTTGAGACAGATATGCTTCGTGGTAACTGGGAAACAACACCTGTAAGTAAACACTTCTTTTCCGCAGAAAATATGAAAGTTATTCAAAATGGTATTCGGCGCGAAGTATTCAATCGGAGTCAACCTAAGGGTTATGTCATTGATGATCAGTCTGTAGATGAATTAAAAATGATTATGAGAGGAATCTATTACCAGTACAGTCGCAACTTATCTACAGATGTTGCCGGTCAAATTGCCGATCTCAATCAAAAAGTACTTGATTGGTCGGTTCCGCACGTACTCAGTGCAGTAGACCATTATGTATATTATATTGATGATATCAGTCATCTTCCGGTTCCTTTAGCACAGCCACCAAATCTGAGCCGTGCAGGGACTCGTACACTACCGCTGGGTCAGTTTATGTAGCACATTTGTATGTCTAACGACCCGCAGCCTTCTTCTTAACAACTACGGTCTTCTTCTCTGAACCACGGGCCACCTTGTGCTTCTGCCAGCTTTGCTCGAAAGCCAGCAGATCCTCAAGCCAGAGTTCAGATGCCGTCGTAGCCTCAAGTTTATTCAGCAGATCCTGAGCCCGTGCAACAGCATCCTCCTGCTCCTTCACTGCAGATGCCTTCACACGGTCCATCCGCATCCGCAGGAGATACTCATATGCATCTACAGAATCAGGAGTATCAGGTGCAGAGAGTGGAGGGAGTTCATGATCCTGCATCGCAGCAACGATCTCCTCATCACTGGCACGCCTGAGTTCCATAGAATCCTCAAGGACTGCACGAAGGAACCGCGCCTTTGCATCGGCTTCACGGACCTCCGCGGCCAACCGCTCCATCTCCTTATGACGGCGCGTCTCATAGGCACCAAGCCTCGGGTCAAAGTACGCCTCCAGAAGGTCGCCAATCGTCGTGTAGCGACAGATCTGAAGAGAACTATCAAAGCAGACCATATTGGATGTCTTCCAACTGCTCGACAACTTGAATCGCTTCTCAAAGTCATCACTATCCGCCTTTGCATCCTCATAGTAATCGGCATCCAGATAGAGTACGAACTTCACCTCTACGTCGTTATAGAGGTCATCAAAACTCTTGAGTACCTGCTTAGCCCCCTCCTTCGGCTCAGCCGTGAGCATCTCATCGAGGAACACCTTGTAGTCCTTCGTCCATACACCAACAGGCAGTTCATCAATCGTCACTGCACGCTTGGAATCATCGAAGGTATAGAGGCCACGAGTGACATAAGTGGCATCTGCTGTCTTTGCAACAGCGCCACGGAAACCGAACCACCACGGCTTCAATTCAAGTCCCTCCAGAGTCTCACGCGTTCCAGCCAGACGCTCACGCATCAGTGCAATGACCTCATCAGGATTGTGTGGGGGAATATCCGTGCTGAATCCAGTACCGATGCCTACACATCCATTAATTGCAAGAAGCGGAACAACCGGCAGATAGGTCTCAGGCTCTACAATGAGGCCATCATCATCAATATGATTGAGAATTGCCTGATCCTCCTTGCGGAACAGCGTATCCATAATGGGCTCCATATGCGTATGAATATACCTGGCAGACGCTGCATCCTTGCCGCCCATGAGTCGAGAACCAAACTGTCCTACAGGAGTCAGCAGGTTGATATTATTTGAACCAACGAAGGTCTGCGCCATGCCTACAATCGTCGAGGTGAGAGAAGCCTCGCCATGATGATAGGCAGCATGCTCTGAAACATATCCTGCCAACTGTGCAACGCGCACCTCCGCCTTGAGGCCACGCTTGAAACAGCCGAACAGAATCTTACGCTGCGAGGGCTTGAGGCCATCCATTAGATGCGGCAAACTACGGATGTTATCGGCATTGCTGAAATGAATGAGTTCATCATTAATGAACTTCGTGTAGGGAATCTGAACACCTCCAGTAATCTGGAGAACACGCTTGGGGTCGTAGGTAGCCAACCAGCGCTTACGGTCATCTGCACGCTTCTTGCTGAAAGCGAGAGAGAAAGAGTCATCTGACTCCTGGTCCCATGTGTACTTAATCTCGTGAAGATTCTCGAACCACTCACGAGCCTCCGCGGGCGTAGATGTGCCTAGACCCTTATAATACTTCAGAGTCCAGCCCTTGAGACTTGCATCACCCTGACTCTCTTTCCAAGAGTCAAACTCGGTCTGATTATAGAAGGAGCGCACTTCACCGCGCTTGCTCGCCTTGAGCAGTGGAGTTGCGAGAGAACAGATGAATCCGAGTTTCATGAGTTCCTGCCACTCGGTATGAAACAGGTTCATGAGAAGGCCCTTGATGTGAGAGCCGTCATCATCTTGGTCTGCCATCACCATGACGCGACCATAACGCAGTTCCTTCATGCTTGTATACTTCTTGCCTTGCTCCAGGCCCAGAATCTTCTTAATTGAGGTGAGTTCCTCGTTCTTGTTGAACTTATCCATAGAGATGTCCTTGACGTTGAGCATCTTACCCTTGAGTGGAAAGACGCCCCACTTTTCACGGCCCACCACCTTGAGACCCGTAATGGCACTGGTCGCGGCTGAATCTCCCTCCGTAAGAATCAAGGTGCATTCGGCTGACTTGTTCGTGCCAGCCCAGAGAGCATCCTCCAACTTCGGCAGACCACGGAGTGTGCGCTTCTTGGCTCCATCGGTCTTCTTGGCATCACGTGCGAGTTTCGCATCGAGAATAGCCTGTGCCTCATCGAGAACACCGGCCTTGACAAGTCCATCGGTCAGCTTACCACCATAGGTCGGCGTGCTGCCAAACTTGCCAGCAGGCGTGGTGAGCGTCTCCTTTGTCTGTGAATCAAAGGAGGGATTCACAATGGTTGCGTTTACGAAGAGAGTCACCGCATCCTTCAGTTGCGCAGGCTTGATGTCGAGTTTGCGCTTCTTAGCCGCAAGTTCACAGATGTCGCTCAGCAGGTGTCGCTGAACAGAGTCAACGTGCTTTCCACCCTTGCGAGTGTTGATACCGTTTGCGAAACTGATATGGCGATCCTCAGGCGTACCCTGATCATCACTGAAGAGCGTACGAGTAATGACGGCTGCAACCTCCCAACGGGGGCCACAGCGCTCATAGGCAACGGATGCATTATCGCGCAGGAAGAGGCGGACAAACTTCTCAAAGGTGTTTGTCTCGACAACGGTGCCATTGTAGGCTACCTTCACATCCTTTCCAGCCATGGCAGCGACTTCAATTGCGCGAGTGTGAAGAACTGTCTTCATATCATCGATGATGTCCGTGCCGCCCGCTTCACTAATACCATGGAAACGGGCCAGATCAGGACAGAAGGTCACGTTGACAAAGCCCTTCGTCGCCTTCGCCTTCTTAATTGAAGCCTTCTCGCAGACGCTCATGTTCTTACGCCAGGTCTGCGTATAGGTCGACTCATAGGCAGGGCTGCGTGTGCTGACACTAAACTTGGTACTGAAGATGTTCGCCAACTTTGCACCATAGCCGTTCTTGCCACCAACAATCTTCTCCTCCTCCTTGTTGTAGTTGCCTGAAGTTAGCAAATGTCCAAAGATGAGTTCAGGAGCATAAACCTTCTCAGTTGCATGCATCTCAATGGGAATGCCATCACCGTCGTTTTCAACTGTCACAGTAAAGACACCCTCTACAAGTCCACAGGAGATATCGATATGCTTGATGGGCGTCTTACCCTTCTCCGTTGTACTACGAACAAGAGCATCTCGGGCATTGACTACGACTTCATCGAAAATCTTGTAAAGTCCAGGGTTGAAGCGCAGGGTGCGGTGTACCATCTTCTTGGATGCATCATCATAGACCCAACGAGTCTCATCAACTGTCTCTGTGCTTCCGATATACGTATCAGGAAGTTCAAGGATATGCTCGCGATGAGTGTGCTTCTTATATTGGTCAGCCATGATTCAATGATATTTCTACTAGTATATCAATACCCACCCTTAGGCTTTCAAATTTGTACGGCGGCTTTTGCGAGCCTTGCGTGCTTTGTGGCCTTTGCGTGTCTTTCTACGATAGCGTCTACGTTTGCCACCGGCTGCAGCAGCCATGGGCATGGGCTGCATCATCTGTTGCTGAGGCATCATCATAGGCTGCATCATAGGCTGCATCATGGGCTGCTGCATCATTTGCGGCTGCATCATAGGCTGTTGCATCATTTGCGGCTGCATCATGGGCTGTTGCATCATAGGCTGCTGCATCATGGGCTGTTGCATCATTTGCGGCTGCATCATAGGCTGTTGCATCATGGGCTGTTGCATCATGGGCTGTTGCATCATGGGCTGTTGCATCATTTGCGGCTGCATCATGGTCTGCTGTTGAGGCACTGCTACAGGCGCAGATACTGCATTCACTATAGCCGCCTCC
>Ga0214921_10003794_pt1 | contig 22823 bp, 23 predicted proteins | sample LL1505_MetaG_FD_177992 | JGI IMG/M metagenome (GOLD analysis project Ga0214921, IMG submission 177992) | Freshwater microbial communities from Lake Lanier, Atlanta, Georgia, United States - LL-1505 | ecosystem: Environmental > Aquatic > Freshwater > Lake | place: USA: Georgia | collected... | reverse complement strand
TACTCTTCCGTGCCTTAAGACAAAGTACCATTGGCGCTAAAGGGCTTAACTGCCGAGTTCGGAATGGGATCGGGTGTTACTCCTTTGCAATAATCACCAGGCCATGAGGATATACAATTTATATTGGGTGTTGTAAATAATTTATGTGAAAAATATATCGTTTACCTATCTTGTATTTTGCCTTGGATTATTAACTGCCCTTATAGCTAGTAACAATAGTTTTTTATCAACTCTTCCAATTTATCATGGAAGTAAATTCCAAGATTTAAGATATATTTTTGAGTACGGAGACTGCTTAAATAAAATTTCTAATAATAATTGCTCTTTTTACGATAATCATCCATTTGTATATCCTCAAATTTGGGTATTAATTAGCAAGTATATAAACTTATTTTACGGAACTATTTTTTACTTATTATTAGTATTTTTATATCTTATTATTTCAATAATAACATTTAAGGATATTAATAAAAAATACATCTATCATTTTTTATTCTTTTTCTCTCCAGCTTCCGTTTTATTAATAATTAGAGCAAATAACGACATCATCATATTTATTTTGACTTACCTACTGATAATACTCTTAAAAAATAATAAATTTAGAATCTTAAGCTTCTTATTATTTTTACTATCATATTTATTAAAAATTTATTCTATATTCTTAATTTTAATTTTTTTCCTTAAAAAGAAAGACTTTAATATTAAGAACTATTTCTTATTGCTAATTTTTATTATTACATCTTATTTTTTTATTAACGAAATTTTAGAAATCAATAAAATATACAACAGATCTAAACTAGTTGCCTCCTACAGTTCTGGACTAATATTTGATTTATTCAATTATCTTAATTTTAAATTTAAAATCAATACTGAATTATTTTCAAGAATCTCTTTATTAATAGTAACTACATTAAGTTTTTCTAAATTAAACAAAATAAATTATAATATCTCTAATGAGAACTATGTATTATTTATTTCTGGGGCAATAATACTTGTAACTAGTTTCTTTTTAAGCAGAACTTTTGACTATAAATTAATATTTATTCTGCTTATTATTCCAGCAATATTTGAGATTAAAAAAAAAGAAAATTCTTATTTGATTAATATTATTATTTTCTGTATTTTTTTAACTTTGTGGTTTGAAACTATCATATTCTATTATTCTAAATATATAAATTATGACACCAAAAAATTTATATATTTAGAAAATAATAATATTAAAATTATTGTTCTTGGATTTTTAATAGGAATAAAAAATATTTTTCAATGGATAATAAATATTTTTATAATTTTTCTTTGTAAAAGTATTATGTTTAAAAACTTCGATAGATAAATATTTAATAAACGAAATATTAATTAAAAACTTAATATATTTTAATTAGCTAATAAACTTAGATAGAATATATTTATTAAATATTTTTGCTTATAAATTATAGACATGAAACTTAGAAAGTATTTTAATTTCGATCTAAAAAATTATCTCTTTGTTATTTTATTTTTAATAGGAATAAAAATTGTTTTTTATGAAAAAAATTTTATAACTTATGATGAATTATACTCATTAATAAATTATACTAATTATTACACTTTATTACTCAAAGACAATTTAAATAATCATATAATTAATTCATTTTTTGGAATAATTATTGGGATTTTTTCTAATAAAATTGATTACTTAAGATTTGCTTCATTCCTAGTTTTTTTGTCTGGAATCTTTTTATTAAACAAAAGCTTTAAATCCGAACTAACAATAATTTTTATACTATTATGCTTTATTTTCGGAAACAATTTTTTTGTTTATTCGTTTTTATATAGAGGTTACCCTTATTATTTTTTCTTATTTTCTCTTGCATTTTATTTTCTTGATCAAAAAATACTCACTGAATTTAAAAAAAAAACAATTTTAATTATTTTGTCTATTTTAACAGCATTAGCTCCATCAAATATCTTATTAATTTTTCCATTAATTTTTTATTTTAGAGAAAAATTTAATAAAAAAAATATTTTTATTTATTATGTATTTTTAACTTCATTACTAATATTTCCTAATATTTTTATCACTGGCATTTACTCCTTAAGAAAAAATATTAATTTAGAAAATATAAACTATTTATATTTTTACAATCTGGATAATTTAATAAATATAGTTTTAAATGGATTGAAAAATTACCATAACCTTATATTCAATTTTTATGAAAAAGTTAATTTTACTCATAAAATAGAAATATTTTTAAGAGACGACAAAATTATACTTTACTCATACTTATTTATTATTTCTTGTATATTTATTAAAATATATAAAAATTATAAAATTGATAATCTTGATAAAATATTTGTAGTACATATTCTGCTTATAATAATTCTGTCAAACGCTCCTGTTGCCAGAGTATATTACCCATTTTACGTGTTTTATTTTATCTATATTGATAAAAATCTCAATTATTATCAAACAAAATATAAAATTAGAAAAAAAATTATTAATTTATTATTAATTATCTCATTATTTCTTTGTACTACACTGAACTTAGATGAAAAATTAAATTCTAACTACGATATAAGTATTCACTATTCAAAAGTTAAAATAAATTCCTTAAAATATGAATCTATCCTCAAAAATAATTGCAATATAGAAAATAATTTACCAAATTATCCACTAGGTATTGATATATATTATTATAATTATTTAATAACTTGTAATAAAAAATTAGATATTTTTCTTATAAAAAAAATTCAAAAAAATTATTATAAATAAAATATTTAAAAAATGAGAAAATTGCTGGAAATATGATATTCTACAATTAGATTATAACTTTAAAATATTTTAATATAATATAGAGTGCACAAACTTAAATCGCGGGGTGGAGCAGTCTGGTAGCTCGTCAGGCTCATAACCTGAAGGTCCTTGGTTCAAATCCAAGCCCCGCAACCAATTAGTTTTTTTTTTTATTAAAAGTTAACTTTTCCCAACTTAAACAACTATCAATAATATCTTTTAACGAGGTTTTGAAAATAGTTCCAAAAATTTTTTTCATCAAACGATTATCAGCAATTATAGCTTTCATGTCTCCTGCTCTCCTTGCTTTAAATATTACTTTAATTTTCTTCCGAGAAAAATCTGAAAATTTTTTTATTATGTTTAGCACACTAAATCCATGACCATATCCGCAATTTAAAGTTAAAGATTTTTTATTTTTAGAAATATATTTAAAAGTTAAAATATGCATCGCTGAAATATCATTAATAGACACATAATCTCTTATGCAAGTTCCATCTTTAGTAGAATAATTTTTTCCATAAACATTTACTTTAATATTATTATTTTTAATTAATACAGATGATAAATTTTTAAAAAGCTGATCATTATTATTAATTAATCCTGTCCTTAATTTTTTATCAGCTCCAACAACATTAAAATATCTTAAAATTCCATATGAAAATTTATATTTTTCAGAAAAATTTTTTAAAACTAATTCTGCTAATAGCTTGGTTCTACCATAATAACTGACCGGATCACAAAATGTCTGTTCATTTACACAAATTTTATTAGTGTTACCGTAAACAGCACAAGTTGAAGAAAATATAAAATTTTTTAATTTATTATTTACAGCTGCTTTAAGCAATGTATGTGTGCCTTCCACATTGTTCTTGTAATACTTAAGGGGGTTAATCTCTGCTTCCTCAACGCTTAAACTAGCTGCCAGATGAATAATGTTTGTAATTTTATTTTTTTTTAAAACTTTATTAACAAAAGTAAAATCTAAGATATTTCCATAATAAAAATGAGCTTTCGGATTTATTAATCTTTTATAACCGGTTGAAAGGTTGTCTATAATAAAAACTTCATGTCCTAAATCTGTTAAATCGTATGAAATTTTACTTCCTATATAACCAGCTCCACCAGTGATTAAAAATCTTTTTATCATTTGCTAATTATATTTAATAATTTTTTAACTGAAATATCTTGTGTCATATTTTTATTTATCCATTTTTTAGGCGCGAGTCTTTTATTACCATTAAGTTCATCAAATTTTCTAGTAAATTGATTAAAATTTTTAAAAAAAAAACCGCAACTCTTATTCAAATAAGGAGAGGATGAAGATTTAAATCTTCTTTTTCCATAAATAAAAAATGAATGCTTATAAACAAGAGTCGGTACATTTTCTGACCATGCTTCTTGCATTGCTATACCTTGTGACTCAGAAGAAGAAAAATATATTAAAATTCGAGACTCTCTTAAAAGTTTATAATATTTTTTATGAGAAAAAGATCCATATTTTATAATTTGGAAATTTATATTATTTTTATTCAAATAATTAATACATTTTTCAAAAAAAAAATTTTTATTTTTTAAATAAATTAATACTTTATCTCTATTCCCTTTCTTAAAATTAGATACTTCTACTCCTGAAAACCATACTGATATATTTTTACTTTTTTTTTTATAACTAAGATATAATTTCTTGACCCACTTGCTTGGAACTAAAATTTTATTAATACTTTTGGAGAAAATAATATAATTATGTTCTGATGGTACAGTCACTAAATTTGGCCCTGCTAATAAAATTTTTATTTTTTTATTTTTTTTTAAGAAAATGCATTTTTTTAAATGATTTATTCCTGACAAAACCAGACAAACATTGTGCGCATCTTCATTTGAAGGATTAACATTAAATTTAATTCCGTTAATTTTCAAACCTTGTATAAGGTTAATAAATACACTTGCTGGGCCTAAATTTGATTTTTTGTAATTAAAAAATAATGTTAAAAAATTTTTTATAAATCTTTTGAATAAATTTTGCTTATTTGTATATATAGAAATCATGATAAGACAAAAACTAGTAATAAAATCCTTTGATTAATTTATAAATATATCTATAAAGAATTTTATTAAAAACTATTTTCTCTTAATATTTTTTTTATTTGATATATACCATTCAATTGTCTTCTTTAATCCCTCTCTTAAACTATAACCAGGCTTCCAGCCCGCAGCTCTTATTCTAGATATATCTAAAATTTTTCTAGGGGTTCCATCAGGATGTGATTTATCAAATATAATTTTTCCCTTGTACCCAATGATATCAGAAATTAATTTTGATAATAGTTGAATACTAATTTCTTTTCCACTACCTACATTTACAAGATCATTTTTATTATAATGCCTTATCAATAAAAGTATTGCTCTTGCAACGTCGTCTACATACAAAAAATCTCTTAGAGCCTTTCCACTTCCCCATAACTTAATATTTTTTTTCTCTTTGCTAAAACCACTATATATTTTTTCTATTAAGGCTGGAATTACATGACTATTACTCAAATGAAAATTATCATTAATTCCATAAATATTAGTTGGCATAACCGAAATAAATTTATGATTGTATTGTTTATTAAAAGCTTCAATCATTTTTAAACCAGCAATTTTAGCAATAGCGTAATATTCATTAGTTTTCTCTAATGGGCTAGTTAATAAATAATTTTCTTTAATTGGTTGTTTACAATCTCTCGGATAAATACATGAAGAGCCTAAAAAAATTAATTTTTTGATTTTGTACTTATGGCAAGCATATATAACATTATTTTGTATTAAAAGATTTTCATATATAAAATCTGCTGGAAATGTAAAATTGGCGTATATGCCACCTGCTCTTGCACCGCAATTGATAACATAATCGGGGTTTTTCCTTTGCAAGTAATTATCAACTTTTTTTTTATCAAATAGATCAAGCTCTTTTCTGCTTGGTGATAGAATATTATAATCATCTTTTGCCAAACGAACAACGGATGATCCAACCATACCGGTGCTGCCCAATATTAACAATTTTTTCTTCATAATTTATAATAAATCTCTGTTAAGAAATTTAAAAAAAATCCCTTGTATCTATTATCTATATAAACATTCTTTTTTAAATAGGTCTCTTTTTTACTAATCTGATATTCGCAGTAAATATGAGAATTTAATAATTTCTCAAAATTTACAAAAGAAATATTTTTATACGATTCGACAAGGTCATTGGGGTATTTATTAAAAACAAATAAATTAATATTATAATTGGTTAAAAAAGGTTCCTTAAGATATTCGTTAAAATAACTTTTGTTACAAAATTTCTGCTCTGTTAAATAAATGGTTGGCTTAGATCCTTCTAGTATATTTTTGTTACTATTTAAAACATTAAAATAATCTAATGTATTATAAGATAAGAGATCTTTAATGAAGATGGGTTTAGTAGTTAAAATATAGTCAACACTCTTAAGTTTTTTATCTAAAATAAAATTTTGAAATTTCTTATTGAACTGAGTAGCATGAAGTCTCTCTGCTATTAAATTACTTTGGAAATAAAAAAAATTTACTACAAATATCGAAAATAGAAAAGTAAATACAGTGGTAAATAATAAATTTTTATTAAAGCTAACAAATTTACAAATAATTATACAGAAAAAAGCAAAGATAAATGATAATGAAACTAAAGCTCGATTATTATATTTAATAAAATCCAAGCCTGTATCTGCTAACGCATGCATTAAAGCGTTTAAAAAAATTAGTAAAAGAAAAATTAAACTTGAAACTATTAAAAATTTATTATTTTTATATTTTTTGTGGGATTTTTCTTTATAAATAATATTATGAAATATTATTAATATTACAAAACTCTGAGTTAATAATAAATAATTTAGGTCACCAAATGAATCAACAACTATTCTTAAAAATATTTCTATTGAATAAAAAAAAATATTGAGTGTCAAAACTAAATTAACAAATAAGATAAAAATAATTTTTTTATAATCGTAAAAATTTAATTTAATTCTAGATAAATCAATATCATATATTTCTGGAATTAAAAATTTTTGTATTGATACAACAAAAATGACTATTAAAAAAATTATGAAAATATTAAAATAAAATAATTTGATTTTATTATTAAAATACAAAGGAAAAAATATTGAGACAGCAAGTAATGGCAGTGGGCTTTCGTACAGAAGAAACATCAATAATAAAAAAAAATAACTTAAAAATAAGTTGATTTTAAAATTGTCTTTAATAAATTTTTTAAGAAAAAATAAGGAAATTGACCACAAAAGCAGAGAAAAAACACCCATGCTCTGCATTGCTGGAGAATAAAGAGTTGTATAGGAAAAAAAAGGAAATATTAAAAAAATTGCATATAACTTTTTTAAATAAATACTGTCGATAATAAAATCGAAGATCTTAATAATATTTAGAATAAATAAAATATAAAAAGATAAAGCTAAAAAAAAATAAAATTGAAATACGCTTGGAAGTCTTGTTATTGCCGCATGATAGATACAGGAAAAAGGTCTGTTATTATTTACAAAGCAAATATAATTTGCTGCATCAAAGAAACTTTTATTAGGTAATGAATTAATTATTCCTATATCATCTTGTATGAAATATCCAAAAATAAATATTGGTAGATAAACTATAATAATTAATAAAAATAAGTATTTATTAAAAGTTAAATCATTTATTCTATTAAAAATCTTGCTCATGAGATGATTCAAATGATTTTACGTCTATTAATTCTTTTTATAAAAAAAATATATAAAAAATTTGGTAACATTAAAAAAAAAACTCTTAGAACAATAACAAAAGAACTAAAAAAGACAAAATAGAACTTTTTTTCAAGTATTAAAAATTGCATTTTAAATTCAGAAATAATAGCGTCAAAATTTTTTCTTCTTTTTAATGTCATGAGATCTACTCTTGATTTAACCAAAGAAAATTGTAAATTTGCAATGTTATAACCACAAATCTTTGCTAAGAACCAAAGAGAATAATCTTCTTTATATTTAATCTCAGGATATCCACCTAATTTTATTATTCTATCTTTTTTAAACATTACGGACATATGATTAATTGGATTCATTAAAAAAAAATTAAACAAATTTGGTTTTGGTGGCATTTTTTTGACAAATCTTTTTCCATTAATTGTTTCTTCAATATTAGAACCCAAAATATCTAGATTGTGTTTTTTAAAAAAATTTATTTGTTTTAAAAATCTATATTTATAATTAACATCATCTGCATCCGCTCTAGCAATAATGTTATATTTTGAAATCTTCAAGCCATAATTCAAAGTTCTTGATATACCCATTTTTTTTCTAAAAAATACTCTAATAAAAGAATTATTTTTTTTTTTTTGTAACAAAAATAATTCTTTTTGTTTTGATATCAATCCATCTACAATAATAATAAATTCATTAGGAATAAGTTTATTCTGTAATACTGAGTTAATGGCTTTTTTTAATAAAATATAATCAATACCGTTATGAACAGGCATTAAAACAGTGAATTTCATAACTTAATGTTTAAAATTTTTTTAAAGCTATCTTTAATATTTTCCTCAGAATAATTAACTGTATAATCCTTCAAAGCTAGATCTTCTAATTTCTTTAAAAAAAAATTATTTGCATACAAACTTCTAATGTTAAAAATAAGTTGCTTTAGACTATAATGAACAATACCACCTTTGAATTTATCTAAACTACCGACGTTATATGAAAAAAAAATTTTTGACAAAGAATTGCCCTCAATTAAGCTCAGAGGCGATACTTCAGTTATTGAAACATTAACTAATAACCAGCAGTTAATCATCTCATTAAAAATGTCAGTATCCTTCTCCTCAACAAGATGAATATTTCGAATTTTTTTAGAATTAATAATTTTTTTTAATTTATTAAAATAAGTCTTATTAAAATTATTATATAATATTTTAATGTCGATATCTAAATCATAAATTTTTTCTGCTAATTTTATAAGATCTTCTTGGTTTTTTATATGGTTAATATAACCAACGCATAAAATTGTTTTTTTTTTTACTTCACTGACAGCAAGATCTTTTTTTAATTTTTCAAATCTAGAGGTATTATTGTATTTTATAATTAATTTATTTTTATTCTTTTTAAATAATTGGACATCTATATGTCTAGAATTATTACTGTCGGGATCTAAAGATAAAAAAATATCACAAGCTCTAATAAAAAAAAATAAGAATGGTAAATAAAATGTCCAAATAATTGATCTTACAATGTATTTAATCTTATTGTTATAAGGCAATATTGATATGCCATGACTTATGATAATTGATTTAATGTTATTTTTTTTTGCAAGATAAATAAAAATTTCTGAAATAACTGTTTGTAACGATTCAACTGCTATAAAATCTGGTTTATAATTTTTTATCATAGATTCTGATTTTTTTAAAAAAAAAATAGGGTTAAATAAAAAATGAATAAACCCTTCTAATTGTAAATTAAAGTTCTTATCTAAATTATTCGAGCTAACTGTGGCAACATCGAAACCAACATCTTTAAAAATTATCTCATGCAAAGATGAGCAAAATCCAAGTCCCGTCTTGTTTTTTGGACTCCACTCTTTTGAAACTAATAATAATTTTTTCATTTAACAATAAGTTTTAACATTCCAAAAAATCCTAGATTTTTTATAAAAATAAAATATGAAAATTTTTTTAAATTAAATATTAAATTTTTTTTTTTTATTAATTCTATATTTATATTTGCATTTATTTTTTTTGATTGACTTAAATTTGATGAAAAATAATTAACAGTTTTTTTATTTACTAATTTAAACTTAAAATTTTTTCTATAATAATATGACAGTGTTGCAAAATCTTCTGGCAATTCAAAATTGTATTTAAAATTTATGCACAAGTTTTTGTTTATAATCCACGAACTATGGACAGTTGGATTATCCAAAACTAAATTTAAATCTGCTAAGCCAGAAAAATGGTTCTTGTAGTTATTGCTATAAATTAAAAAATTTTTATCTCTTTTATAAAAGTTTAAATTGTAATTTGAATGATTTTTATTCCAAGTGTCGTCGATATCAAGACGAAAAATAATTTTATTATTGATTCTGTTTAAACCTTTGTTTAGCGATTTTGATACCCCCAAATTCAAAAAATTTTTAATAAAAATAATTTTTATTAAAGGGTTTAAATTTTTTCTTAAGTACTGCTCCATTAAATAAGAATTTTTAGAACCATCATCAATAAAAATTAATTCATCAGCTAATATAATTTGAGAATTAATACTTTTTACGTAATTTTTAAGCCAGTTAAATTTATAAACATTGCAAGACGTCAAAATGCTATATTTCATATTAAAATTGTATTTTTTATATTTAAATTATGATCAATAATATTTTTTTTTTTTAGCCAACGATAAGGCAAAAGCCAATTTCTGCATTCAGATAAAAATATTGCCCACCAGCAAAAAGTTGAGTTTGAGGCTATACCTCCAGATGCATTATAAATTATGCTAAAAGCCTCCGTGTCTTCACAATCTATAAATTTAGCATTTAAGTTAATTTTTTTTATAAAACTTAAAGCATCATCTTTATTGCTAGATAAAATATAAATAGTTTTATCTTTAAATAAATTTATATATTTTAAATAGTGTTCGTCAGGTAAAACGTGGTGTGGTCCACTATTTAAAAAATCTCCCCTTCTTAGATGAATTACATAATACTCTTCAGTAAATTTATTTAAAAGAATTTTTTTGTTAAAATATTTATCTAAATTTAAACATTGTGCAAAAAAAATATCCTGCCAGTAACCATCATAGTAATTAGTTGGCGGGTAAATTTTTTTTTTTAGCAGAAAACTGAAAAACTTTTCTGATCTATAAGATAGTATTTTATTATAAAAACTAGAGTTAAATCTAATTGCATCTAAGAAAGGTTCTTTTAAAAAATCATTAAGCTGAAATTTTCTAAAATTCTGCTTATCAAACCACGATATATCTAAATTTATATTTATTTTTAAATTTTCCTTTAAAAAGATGGCAAAAGCATATTGAAATAATTGGTTGCCTAAACCGCCCTTAATCTTGACCGTTGTATTTTGTTTATAATCCATGAAAGCAATATGATTAATAAATAAATTTTTATTGTAAAATTTAAATTATGCACAAAATTACCTCTGAATAAAGAAGTTAATAAATATGCAAAAATACAATTTAAAAAATATTTATTAATATAAAAGACACGTATTAATAATTTTAAAATAAAAAAATAAACCAAAAAAACAAAAAAGAAGCAAAATAAAGAATCGATACCTCTTATAGAATAAGTTGGAATATTTGGATGCACAAAATAATTATTAAAATTCACTGATAAATAAAAAAAATCGTTAAGAAAAAAATTAATGTTTTGGTGCAAAAAATTATCAATATTTGATAGCAATAAATTTTTAAAAAAAATCATTGAACTAATCATTAAATGTAAAGGCTCTACAAATAGATAAAAAAAACTCTGTCCTGAAATTACAAACCTATAAAAAAAAATAAAAGAGACTATGGAAATAAAAATTAGAAATTTCCTTAAAAAATTTTTTTCAAAATAAGAAATATTTGTTACTAAATGACAAAAAAATAATAAAAATAATTCTATTCTTGAAAATGAAAGTAATGAATACAAAGATATCAAAAAATAACTTAAATAAGACAAAGTTTTATTTTCTTTAAAATTTATAACGGAAATAATAATTAATAAGTTTAAATGGGTTCTGCGATTATTTAGCAAGTCGTAGTACAATAAAGTTCTATTTATATGGTCATTATCAAAATAATATTTAATTAAATAAAAAATATCTTTTAATAAAAATAAAATACAAATTATAATTACTAAATTATAAGCGTAATAATGTACTTTAATTTTTTTTATATTATTTAAAGAAAAAAAAATTTTATATAAAATATAAAATATTAAAAATAAAAAAATTAAAGAGAAAGAATTATAATAAATATAATAATTTTTTTCATTTAATTCTGCTATATAAGAAATTTCAGAAACAAAAATACTCTTAGATGAAATAAAATTACTAAAAAGAAAAATTATTGGAAAAAAAAAATAATAAATACTAAATACTAAAAAGAATATAGAAAATATATACATTAATTTATTAATTACAAAACCTTTACAAAATACATTTTTAATCTTAACACTGAGCTGAATGATTACTTATGCTATTATTTTAATATTTATAATCTTTTTATTCACTTTATTTTTTCTCAAAATATACAAAAATATAAGCAATAAATTAAAATTTATAGACATTCCAGATAACTTAAGTGTTCACAAATCAATAACTCCTACTGGAGCTGGAATTATTTTTTTTGTAATATTGCTATTTTTTTGTGAATACTTAATTAACACACAAATAATTAAGATTAATCTTCCCAAAAATTACTATTTTTTTTTATCAAGTTTGACTTTTCTGACTTTAGTATCTTTTTATGATGACCTTAAAAAAATACATCCTGTAATTAGACTATTTTTTCAAATAACTATTGTTTTTTTTTCAACCTCATTATTTAATATTGAAACAATTGGTATCCCGGTAAAATTAGCAATTTTATTAATAATTTATTTCTGGGTTTACACGATAAATATTACAAATTTTACTGATGGCGTTGATGGCTTCTTAACTGTAAACGCTTTAAATTTTTTTCTATGTGTTTTTTTATTCTATTATTTAAATAATCAAGAAAATTTTGTTTATTTAATTTGTCTAATTTGTATACCAATTCTTTTAGGGTATCTAATCTTTAACAAGCCTCCCGCAAGTTTGTTTATGGGAGACGCCGGTAGTATTTTTATTGGATTTTTAATTGGATACATTTCTATTCAATTAATTATTATAAATAGAGTAGACATAGTCATATCTTTGCTTTCTTACACTTATATGGATTGTACTATTACAATAATTAAGAAAACTATAAAAAGGCAAGCTCCTTGGGCTAGGTTATTTGATTATTATTTTTTAATTCCTATAAAGAATAAACAATCTCATAAAAAAGTATTTAGTATAAATTTAATTTATAATTTATGCATCTTTGCAATTGTTGCTTGTCAAATAATATTTGATATACAATTTTTATGCATCTTATCATTATTCTTGAGTTTAATGCTTATTTATTACTTTAAATCTTTTTCAAAGAATTAATATCGTGCGCAACCATTTCTTTGATCATTTGTTTAAATGAAATTTTCGTTTTCCATTTAAGAATTTTTTTTGCTTTTGATGGATTGCCTCTCAAATGATAAACTTCGTTAGGTCTAAAATAATTCTTATCTATTCTAACTAAAACTCTTCCACTTTTTTTATCAAAACCAATTTCTTTGAGACCTTTGCCTTTCCACTCAATTTGAATATTTACACATCTAAAAGACTCTTCTACAAAATCTCTTACTGAATAACTCTTTCCTGTAGCTAAAACAAAATCATCTGATTTTTTATGTTGCAATATTTTCCACATACCCTCTACATAATCTCTTGCATCTCCCCAATCTCTTCTAGCGTTAAGATTGCCAAGTTTTAGCAGTGTTTGATGACCAGCTGCAATTTTTGCTACACTCATTGTAATTTTCTTAGTTACAAAAGTTTCTCCTCTATAAATGCCCTCGTGATTAAACAAAATTCCATTCGAGGCAAAAATATTATAAGCATTTCGATAATTTTTTGTAATCCAATATCCAAATAATTTTGCTGTGCCGTATGGACTTACTGGTTGAAATAAGCTCATTTCATCTTGCGGGGCTCTTGTTTCTCCAAACATCTCAGAAGTGGAAGCCTGATAAAATCTAGTTTTTTTTTCTAACTTATTAATTCTAATGGCCTCCAGTATTCTTACAACCCCTGCTGCATCTGTGTTTTGAGTATATTCTGGCGTTTCAAAACTTACTTTTACATGAGACTGGGCCCCTAAATTATAAATTTCATCGGGCTTAATATTTTTAATATGATTAAAAATATTTAAAGAGTCAGTCAAATCTCCATAATGTAAAAAAAATATTTTTTTTTTTGAGTAATCATCATAAATATCATCAATTCTAGCTGTATTAAAACTAGAAGATCTTCTTTTAATTCCATGAACAATATATCGTTTTTTGATCAAGAATCTTGCAAGCAAAGAACCGTCTTGTCCTGTAATGCCAAAAATTAAAGCAACTTTTTTTTTCATAAAGTTATTTTATAAATTTTTTTTTAACATATATAGCATCTCCCCATATGTCGGTTCCGTCAGAGTCTTTTATAGTCTTTGTCTTAAATCTTGTAAATTCATGTTTCATTAAATAATTGTCAATTTCATTTATTAAAGCGCAGTTTTCATAAATGTGATGGTAATTAACCTCTGTATAAATAACATCCAAATTATCAACAATGTCACTCGCTCCTATCAAAGCTAGCAACTCTGAACCCTGTATATCCATATTTAAGATATTAAAATTATTAATATTATAAAAATTTTTAAACTCTAAATTTAATGTTGTACCGTTAACTAAGCTTTCACTTTTTTTAATTATATTGGGATATAATTTTTTATGTAATCCCAAATTCAATATAGAACTGCTTTGACTATTTGAGGTTACATTTAATCTGCAGAATTTATTCTCATTATAAATTGCTTTATTAATAACTTTAATATTCATTTTATATAAAAAATTAAAAAAAAAACTCTTAATTTTTAGATAATTTATTAATTTTTTATTAGCTTCGTATAAAAGGATATTTCTAATATTTAACTTTTTATACAAAAATAACTCTTCCCCTTTATGCGCTCCTAAATGTATGACTCCTCTTGGCTGAATACCTAATTCGAAAAATACATTGTAAATGTCTATTAACATAATAATTTTAAGAAATTATTTCTTAATTAATAATAATTGATTATTTTTAATCTCATAAATTTTTGAACAAAAATTTAGATTAGATCTTTTGTGGGAAATCATAATGATTGTTTTGCCTAAATTACTTAAACAATTAATAATATATTTCTCTGAAATGCTGTCTAATGAGTTTGTAACTTCATCACAAATTAAAATCTTTCTATTAAAATATAAAGCCCTAGCAATACCTATTCTTTGAATTTGTCCTCCCGATATTTTTGTACCTTTGTCACCAACTAGCGTTTCTAATCCTTTGGGTAATTTGCGAATAACACTATTCAAGTTTGTTAATTTAATAGCATTTTTAATTCTCTTGTTATGATCATCATCTTTTTTAGCATTAAAGGAAATATTATTCTCTAAAGTATCATTCATTAAAAAAGTTGATTGATATATGAAACCAATATTAGATTGAAAACTGTTAATATTTTTATGTATATTTTGATTGTCCGATAAAATAAGCCCATGATTTGGAATTAAAAGTCCTGATATCAAATTAACTAATGTAGTTTTGCCTATTCCACTCTCACCAATAATTCCAATTTTATCACCAAAATTTATTTTAAAATTAATATCTTTGAATATTTTTTTTTTATTTTGGAAATCAAAGCCTACATTTTTAAATACGATATCTTTATTGAAGTTTATATTCTTATTATTAAGCAAAACCTTAGCAGGTACACTTCTTTTTAAAATATTATAAGTAATTCGTAACGCTGGAAATCCAAAGCGATGCGTCTCTATAGAATTTAATATCCGATTGACAGACGGCAAAATTCTAACAAAGGCTACAAAATATAGCCCAAGTAAGGGGACAGCATTTATAAAAGAGTTTTTATCGCCTTTATCAAGGTTTAAAATAATTAGAACAACAACTCCTAAAGCGCCTATAATCTCAAGATAAACTTTAGGAAAAGAATAAAGTAAATTAAAACGAAAATTCATTAAATTGGATTCTGTATTTTTCTCATTATAATTTTTAATGAAAAAATCTTGTTTATTAAATAATTTTAATTCTTTAAAACCTGAAAAGCTTTCTTGAAGATACTGAATCTTATCACTCTCTAATTGCTGTCTTTTTAAAGACCAATTTTTTGATAATTTTCTCGAAAAATAAACATACAATAAAGAAAAAAAAATAATAAATATTATTGAAAAAAGACTTATTAGAGTAGATTTGTAAATAATAAATGCTGACAAACCTAAAAAAACAAGTATTTCAGAAAAAAATGTTAAGCAGTTTTGCAATAAACCCCTAACTAATTCCGTATTATCTTTTACATTTCTTAACATTTCGGAGCTTTGAGAATTAATAAATATTGAATAATTTTGATTTAAATACTTAGATAGTAATAATTGCGATAATTTGTTTTGCATCTCGAAAGAGTATTTAAAATAAAGATATTGATTTATAAAATAAAAAATGCTTTTTAAAAAAAAGACTATCAAAATTATTACTAGGACATATTTTAGTAAATCTTGTTTGTTACTTACTAAAATAAAGAAATTATTAAAAACAACTTCATTATTAAAAACAATATTTAGCAAATAAGGAACGCTAGCAACAAATATATATTCCAGTAATGTACTGATAATTAATGAAATCAATACAATAACTAAAAAGCTTTTTTTATTTATTGCAAATAAAAATTTAAAATATTTCATAAAAATATTAAGAAAACACTCAAGAATTATTATTTAAATGCAACTAAATTACCAGCTAAAATTTTATTTTTTTTGATAACTTTTAAAAAATGATTCAGATTAATATATTCGCCTATATAAGAAGTGTATATACCCGATCGACCAAAAATAAATATTTTTGAAAATTTTTTAGATATAAGATATTTTATAATGCTTGTTGTTTTAAATATATAGTCAATTTCAAATTCAATCATAACAGATTTAATTTTAAGATTGTTTTCAAGAACATTAATCAAGACAATTAAATCGTGTCCTTCAACGTCAATTTTTAAAAGATCAATATCCTTCGTAATATCAAAATCAAATTTTTTTACAAAATCGCAAAATGTCAAACATTGCATAGAAAGCTTTTTATAACTTGAAAAATCTTTTTTAAATTTTTTTAACCAATTACTTTCACAAGTGACTAATGTGTCGCTTTTTCCAATATAAAATATTTTTTTTTCAGTTTTGTCTGAAATTGCAAAATTATAGATTTTGGCTTTAATATTTTTATTTAAAAAATTTAATTTATTCTTAATTATATTAAAATTTTTATTAAATGGTTCAAAACAGAATATTTCAAAATTTTGAGATATATTATCAAATTTCAAATTAGAGAAAATATTTAAGAATTCTCCATGATGAGCTCCTATATCTAAGATTCTCAACTTTTTTTTTTTAGTAAATCTTGAGAATATAAAATCAATTTCCATTCTTTCAATTATTAATTGCTCATTAAAGCTTGGGAATTTTCTCAAAAAAATATTTTTTATTTTCGTTATTAAAAAATTTTCCATTTTTTTTTATTTTTATATTCAATAATTTTTTTTTTTAATAAAAAATTATAGTTTTCAACATATTCAGTTAGGGGTATAAACTTTTTATTTTTTAGAATACTTTTTATGTCATAATTCATAAAATATGGAATATTTTTACTCTCAACTTTATCAAATATTCCATAACGCATGCAAATCACATCTTTCTCTATTGGTTGCAAAGAATTTGGTTTTGTGCTCATGCCTCTCTTAGCATTTAAATAATAACCTAAATTTTTTTCAACTTTATATCCAGTCGAAATCAATGCGAGTCTAATTGCAAAATCAAAATCTGCTCCAGAATATAATTGCTCATCAAATAAACCAATTTTTTTGCACAATTCTTTCTTAAACATAAAAAAAGGTCCAAGAATCATTGATCTGGTTAATTCGCCCAGATCAAATTTTTTATGATCAATAAATTTTCCTGAAGCGGAACCAAATTGTTTAACAATGGTATAATTTCCATAAACAAATCCAATTTTACTATTTTTGATTTGATTGTATTGAAGTTCAATAGAATTAGGAGTTCTTAAATCATCAATATTCCAAATAGTTAAAAACTTTCCTTTAGAGTTGCGAATGCAACGATTCATCGAAATTCCTAATGGGTCTACTTTTTTGACAATAACATGAACTAACTTACCGGGATAATTTTTTTGGAATTTTCTTACTAGTTCAATTTCTTTCTTTTCAGGTTCATTATGATCTAAAATAACTTCCATTCTATTGAAATAAGTTTGTTCAGGCAATTTCTTTAAAAAAAATTCTAAGTAATCACCCATTTTATAACATGGTGAAATTGTACTAATTTCAATCTTCATAAATTTTTATATACCGAAAATTCTTTGCTTACCCGTTCGTGCATATGCTCAGCATCCAAGAGAAAAATATCTATATTAAATTGGATTTTATTAAAAATATTTAAATCAAGACAATTATCAATGATAAATTTTAAATTTGAAAATCTTTTTAAAATTTTTTTATCTGCAAAACTTTTTGGTTTAGCCCAATTTACCGAGATAAAATTATTATTTCCGAAAGATTTATTAACAAAATTCAAAGCAGAAATGCTGTGTCTGGTCACTAGTTCAATCGCAGTCTTAAGATTATTCATGATAACACATTCTGATAAATATCGATATTGTATTTCATTAGTAAAATAATAATAGTACTCAGAATCAAACTTTTTTTAAGGTTAGAGTTCTTTAATAATATTTTTTTATAGCCTTGAAAATTTTTGTCTATATCAACTTCTATATTCCTAATTTTTATCATTTAAGTTTATTTAAATGATTATTAAAAATCTTTTGAATCCCTTCTTTTAAAGCAACTCTTGGCCTCCAGTATTTATTTAATATTAATTTTGGATAATTTTTCTTACTATTATGAACCATATCTTTCTTTCTAGAATACAAAAATTTTACTTTTATTTTATTACTAATAAAAATATTTTCTATAATTTTTGAAATACTTCTTATTGTAAAAAATTTATTATAAGCAACATCAATACTCTGGTATTTTTTTAATACGCTAAATTTGTTCATGATAATTTCTAATGCTCTATTACAGTCTTCGATAAATAAAAAATCTCTAGACTCTTTTCCATTAGTTAAAGTTCTAATTACGCGATATTTTAAGCCTTTAATAATAAAATCATTTATGACATGCATCTTTTCTTCATCATAAGACTCATAACCATATACATTCCAAAATTTAACTACGATACCTCCCAATGAATAAGCATATTTTTCTCCTATCGATTTTAAATTACCATAGGCAGAAAATTTCAAATCAGACATTGTGCTGCTGGCAAATATGAATTTTTTTTTATAATTTTTTAATGTTTCAAATGTATAAATCAATATTTTTAAATTATTATTAATAAAATTAAATGTATTTTGATATTTCTCTAAATAACGAGAGCCCCCAACATCGAATGCTAAAAAAAAAACAAAATCAGCTTGCTTTATATTTTTTATCAATAACTTATTTTTATTTATTCTAAGATCTTCATTTTTTGAATTTAAAATATCAAAATATAAAACAGAATAACTATTCTTTAAATAATTCGCTAAATGAGATCCAATCATTCCAGAAGACCCAAGAATTAAAATTTTTTTTTTCATTGTTATGTTTTTAAATATATTGGATTATAAATTTTAAAAATATCACAATCTCTGAAATATTATTTGTTATTTATTAACATATTCATTAGAACTGTCTACGCAGTGAGTATTTATAAAGTGTAAATTTAATTAATTATAAATAAATAATGAAAAAAATTTTGATATCTGGAGGAGCTGGTTACTTAGGAGTGGTATTAACTAAATTTTTATTAAAAAATTATATAGTAATTGTTTATGATGAATTTAATTTCAAATGGCTAGAAAAGAACAAAAATAAATTAAATTTTAATGAAAGACTTTTTTTTATTAAAAAAAGTATTTTAAATGTAAAAATTGAAGATTTTAAAGATGTCGAAGTTATTTGTGATCTTAATGGACTATCTAACGATCCATCTTCTGAGATTAACAAAGCTCATACCTGGAAAGTTAATTTTTATGGAAGAAAAAAATTTGCCTATCTAGCGAAAAAAGCAGGAGTTAAAAAATACATTTTTAATTCAACGTGTGCAGTTTATGGTTTCAATGACGATATTGTTGATGAAAATTCAAGAACAAATCCTATTAGTGTATATGCAAAAGCTAATCTTGGAGCTGAGAAAGAAATATATAAACTAAGATCTAAAAAATTTACTGTAAATATTTTAAGAAATGCAACTTTATATGGGTACTCTCCATCATTACGTTTGGATCTTGTCGTTCACTCTTTTGTTTATGACTACTACAAAAAATCAAAAATTTATATTAACGGCGATGGAAATCAATATAGGCCTATGATTTCCATTTTTAATGTGTGCGAAATATATACAAGAATAATCAAAAACTCATTTCCATCATTTATATGTAATTTAGTTGATTTTAATATCAAAATTAAGGATTTAGCAGAATTAATCTGTACAAATTTAAAATTATCAAAAAAAATAATTGTTTATAAAAATAATAATAATGATTTAAGGAATTACAGGGTTAAAAGTGTTGTATTTAAAAAATATTTTAATAAAATTGATTCAAGTAAGTTTGCTAAAGATTTAAAAAATTTACTAAATAATTTTAAAAAAAATAAAATAAAAAGAGGAGCCGAAAATATAAGAATGCTGTTTTATAGAAAAAAATTTTTAAAAAAAAATAAGAACGATGAATAAAATTGCAAAATTTTTAAAAAAAGGTTTTATGAAACCTGTAATTAATTTACCAAAATTCTTTGGTGATAGCAGGGGATTTATACAACCTATTTGTGATTTCAATACCAAAAATATTTCTTTAATATATTCTGTACCAAAAACTTGGAGAGCAAATCATTATCATAAAAGAGACTGGCATTTTATTTATGTTTTGAATGGAAGTTTTGAATATTACTTCAGAAAAACTCACTCAAATACGAAAATAATAAAAAAAATCATAACAAAAGGACAATTGTTATTCACTGGTCCCATGGTAGATCATGCAATGTTTTATTTAACAAAAACGAATATTATTGTAGCGAGTAAGAATCCCAGAGATCAAAAAACATACGAAAATGACACTGTTAGAATTGATTTTATGAATAATGACAGAAGATTTTAAATTCAATAGGAATAATTACTATAAAAAAGATAAGTGCGTACTCTGCGATAGCAATAAACTGAGCATAATACTTAATTTCGGAAAAACACCTCTTGCTAATTCATTTTTAAAAAAAAAAATAAAACAAAAATTTTTTAGATTACAAGTAGCAATATGCAAAAATTGTAAACATGTACAATTAAAATACATTGTAAATCCGGATATAATTTTTAAAAATTATTTATACGTTTCGGGGACATCAAAAGTCTTATTAGATCATTTTGATAAATATTCTCAAAAAATAATAAATAAATTTAGATTAGAAAAAAAAAATGCAATACTAGATATTGCTTGTAATGATGGTACTTTTTTAAATTGTTTTAAAAAAAAAGGATTTAGCAATCTTGTTGGGGTAGATCCTGCAAAAAATTTAAAAATATATAACAAAAAAAAAGATATAATAATTGAAAATTTTTTTTTTAATCATGAAAATAGCTGTAAGTTACTAAAAAAATATGGAAAATTCAAAATTATAACAGCTAACAATGTATGCGCTCACACTCCTTATTTAAATGATTTTTTTAAAGGAGTTTATAATTTGTTAGATCTAAGTGGAGTTTTTGTTTTTGAAGTATCGTATTTATTAGATGTTATAAAAAAAAAAACTTTTGACACCATTTATCACGAGCACATGAGCTACCATTCGCTGTTGCCCTTAATTAATTTTGTTAAAAATAATGGATTAGAAGTGTTTGACTTTGATTTAGTAGAAGCTCAAGGAGGATCTATCAGATTTTATGTTGGTCATAAAAAAAAACAAGTTGTTAAGATTAACAAGATAATTAAACAAATTAAGAAAGAAAAATTAGCTGGAATTTACCAAAATAATACTTACGCTACTTATTACAATGAAATTTTAAAAAACAAAATAAAACTAAGAAATACAATTAATTTTTTTAAAAAAAATAACTACACAATAGTAGGTTATGGAGCCCCTGCTAAACTTACAACTTTTTCTTATGTTTTTAATCTTACTAACAAAGATATTGACTTTGTTATTGACGATAATCCTTTAAAGCAAGAAAGATTCACGCCTGGAACAAATATTAAAATAATTAATTTTAAGAAATCATTACAAATTATGAAAATGAAAAAAATTGTAATATTTATACTTGCATGGAATTTTTACAACAGTATTAAAAAACGCTGTCGGGATGACTTGGGTAACAAAATATCTTTCGTCAAACCGTTTCCTGAAATAATAATAGATAATATTTAACTCTCAAATCATTTGATATTTAGACATTTAATAATAGGATATGGTAAATGGGGTAAAACTGTAGCTAAAAATATCCAAAAAAGCAGACAATTTAAGATATCACATATAATAAAAAATAGAAATTCTCTGAATACTTTAAAATTAGATGGTTACCAAAAATTAATAGACACTGCGCATGTCTGCTCGCCAATAGATAGTCATTATCATTATGCAAAAAAATTAATTTTTTTTAAAAAAAATATTATAATCGAAAAACCATGCTTTGAATACTTGTATCAAATAAAATCAATAATTAATGAACTAAAAAATAAAAATAATGTAATTTTAGTTAATTATATTAACTTATTTAATAACGCGCTAATCTATATAAAAAAAAAAATTATTAAAGAAAATGAAGTAACAAGTTTAAAAATTATTTATTCTAAATTTTCAAAGTCTTACCTTAATAAATACGACTGTATTAAAGACTGGCTAGATCATCCTTTGTCTATAAGTTTTTTTTTTTTAGGTAGTTTTAATAAATTCTCGATTAACAATTTTAGTTCAATAAAAAATAAAAAAAATTTTTTTTTTGAAAATTTAAATATAAATTTTTTATATAAAAAAACTGATGTTAGTGTATATATAAGAAATTCTAAAAAAAACGAAAATATTAGATTAATCTATTTACA